>Ga0099364_10000029_pt1 | contig 201065 bp, 169 predicted proteins | sample TergutTh196P3_FD_73070 | JGI IMG/M metagenome (GOLD analysis project Ga0099364, IMG submission 73070) | Microcerotermes parvus P3 segment gut microbial communities from Pointe-Noire, Republic of the Congo - Th196 P3 | ecosystem: Host-associated > Arthropoda: Insects > Digestive system > Gut ... | reverse complement strand
TCCTTGTGTCAAAGTCTGATAAGTCAAGGGCGGTTAGACCGCTCGCACCGCCAAACATACCATACATACTCGTAACATTGCTTGTGTCAAAGCTCGACAAGTCAAGGGTGGTTAGACCGCTCGCACCGCTAAACATGCTATCCATGTACATAACCTTGCTTGTGTCAAAGCTCGACAAGTCAAGGGAGGTTAGACCGCTCGCACCGTAAAACATACCAAACATATTCATAACCTTGCTTGTGTCAAAAAAGCCCAAGCCCTCAATTTCTGTTACATTATATAAGTTGCTGAATAGATACTGTAGGGTTTCCCCCGCAGTAATCGGGGCAGTGAAGCTAATACGTGTGATGTTGTCTGCGTAATCGCCCCACGGACTGCTCCAGTCGTAATTGTTAATATATCCACCGCCGACCACTAGCTCCCCACACTCGTATAACCACCATTCCGCGCCTGTGCCTAGTGTCGCATGGTCGGGAAATTTGTCGTTAGCCGAAAGCTCCGCGCCGCAGTAGGGGCATGTGTTTACGCACTCGCAGGGGTATTTTTCGCACTCGGGGCAACATTCGCATGGAAATTGTTGGCAGATGTCGCATGGCTCGTCGGGGCAGATACATGGGTATTGCTCGCACTCGGGGCAACATTCGCATGGGTCTAGTTCGCACACGAGGCATGGCTCGGGAGTAGGGCAGATACAGGGGAATTGCTCGCACTCGGGGCAAAGGGCAGCCGCCCATGCCCATTGCTCGGCGGTGTTTCTGCTATCGTTTGTACGCAAATATTCCCATAGCTCGTCAGACTGTAGCGTGGCGGAGTTTCCCACCGTACGCCAGCCGTTGCCGTTTTCCTCGGAAACCTCGGGCAGGGAATTATAGCCGCGAGTTATAAATTTTTCACCAAAGGTAATGCTTTTTAAGTCGCTCGTACCTAAAAACATCATATCCATGTACATAACATTGCCTGTGTCGAAGCCCGATAAGTCAAGGGACGTTAGACCGCTTGCATCGTAAAACATACCCATCATATCCGTAACATTGCGTGTGTCGAAGTCTGACAAGTCAAGGGAGGTTAGACCGCTCGCACCGAGAAACATAGCCATCATATCCGTAACCTTGCTTGTGTCTAAGCCTGATAAATCAAGGGTGGTTAGACCGCTTGCATCGAAAAACATACCATTCATAGCCGTAACCTTGCTTGTGTTCCATTTAGATAAGTCAAGGGTGGTTAGACCGCTCGCACCGAAAAACATACCCGACATATCCGTAACATTGCGTGTGTCGAAGTCTGACAAGTCAAGGGACGTTAGACCGCTCGCACCGAAAAACATAGCCATCATATCCGTAACATTGCTTGTGTCAAAGCCCGACACATCAAGAGTGGTTAATCCGCTCGCACCGCTAAACATGACCGACATATCCGTAACATTGCTTGTGTTCCATTTAGATAAGTCAAGGGTGGTTAGACCGCTTGCATCGAAAAACATACCAAACATATCCGTAACCTTGCTTGTGTCAAAGTCTGATAAGTCAAGGGCGGTTAGACCGCTCGCACCGCCAAACATACCATACATACTCGTAACATTGCTTGTGTCAAAGCTCGACAAGTCAAGGGTGGTTAGTCCGCTCGCACCGTTAAACATGCTATCCATGTGCATAACATTGCTTGTGTCAAAGCTCGACAAGTCAAGGGCGGTTAGACCGCTCGCACCGTAAAACATATCCCCCATATCCGTAACCCTGCTTGTATTAAAAAAGCCCAAGCCCTCAATTTCTGTTACATTATATAAGCTATCGAATAGATACCTTAGGCTTTCCCCCGCAGTAATCGGGGCAGTGAAGCTAATATGTGTGATGTCGTATGCGTAATCGCCCCACGGACTGCCCCACCACGCGGTATTATTGATATACCCACCGCCCACCACTAGCTCCCCACACTCGTATAACCACCACTCCGCGCCTGTTATGCTGTCCTCGGAATCGTCAAATTTACCGTTAGCCATGACAGAGTGCGGAACGTCACAGGAGCAGGGCGCGCTTGCGTAGGCGGTGTCGGTAAGCACCGCCACGCAGAGTGCCATAAGTAATGCAAAACTAAATGCCGTGAATACTTTCACTAAGCCTAAGCGTGCTTGAGTTTTTCTCATTTCCATTTTCATAACCCCTCATATTTTATTGTAAAGCTCTGCATAGATTTTAACCTCTTACACATGAAAACGCAAATAATTTTGTCGGAGGAAAAAAGAAAACTAGCCTTGCCACGACAACCGCACGAACGCAGGTTTTTTGTAGGGGGCGGATTTATCCGTCCCGAGATTACCTCGCTTTGCGTTGGTCGTTCATGCGTTTGCCGTGGCGGTCAAGTGTAGGGGGCGGATTTATCCGCCCCGAGGTACGCACGCTCGTCAATTCGGGACGGCAACGTCTATTAACGCAGAACGAGGTAACCTCGGGGCGGATAAATCCGCCCCCTACGAAAACCTTGACCTTGGTATTCACACACCAAAAGCGAGTTTTTAGAAACATAAAACACGGATTTTCGCGGATTACGCGGATTCGTTCGTGCGGAAATCCGCTCGTGCAAAATCCACGAAAATCCGACAACCCCGATAAAATCCGCGTAAATCTGCGTAAATCCGCACAAATCCGTGTATAATACTCCCTTAAATCTACATTCTATCGTCTGCTGTGCCTCGTTCTGTGCTTCGTTCCCACATTTATTTGACGTTTCACCACAATAAGCATATAGTAATTTCCTCTGCGTGTGCAGATACCAAGACGGACTTTCGGAGGTCACTATATGAAACCAAATATGAAGCCTAATATGAAACTCAAAAACTACGCCGTTTTAGAGCTATTGCCGTTTTTTATTTATTATGGTACTTTTTTTATGGGTGCGGCGGTTGTCGGCACGTTTATGAATGTGTATTTTAAGGAGGAAATCGGGCTTTCCTTGGCACAAATAGGAATAATTTCCACCATAGGGCCGCTTGTTAGCATTATCGCGCAGCCGCTGTGGGGCATTTTGAGCGACCGCACAAACAAACGCTCGGTGCTTATGCTCCTTATTTTCGGCGCGCTGGTCGCCGCGTTGCTGTTTCCACTGCACAACGCCTTTGCGTACATAGCCGTAATCGCTACGGTTTACGCGCTTTTTAACAACTCGATTGTGCCGTTGGGCGACGCGATTGCGTTACAATTTACAGAAAATAGAAAAATAAAATACAATACGGTACGCGCCATGGGTACAATTAGTTATGCGACCATGGCAATGTTTATCGGCAGTCTAGTATCTGGCAATTTTACAAGAATTTTCTATATTTTGGCGATTTGCATGGGAACTACTCTGTTTGCGGCGTTTTTTATGCCCAATTTCCAGAAATCGGAAAAGGTAAAGGTCGCCGTTCCACCGCTAAAGGAAAGCCTGTTGGAGCTGTTTAAAAACAAAATGGTCTTGTGCATTTTGGCATCTTCCTTAGTTTTTGGGCTTGCTATGACGTTTTATCATTCCTTTATCGGCATACAAATGCGAAGCCTAGGCGCGACTGACGTAATGGTGGGCAGGGCAATGGCACTGTCGGCGGCAAGCGAGGTGCCTGTACTTCTGCTAATAAACAAAATTTTCGGCAAAAAAAAGCCGTCCACCATTCTAATGATTGTCGGCTCGCTAATGGCGATTCGGCTCACGCTTCTTTTCACCGCAGGACAGCTGGACAGCCTAGCGATTGTCTACGCTTCGCAGCTTTTGCACGGCTTTACGTTCATGGTGCATTTTTATTTTACGGTAACGCTGCTCAATACCCACGCGCCCACGCACATGAAGTCTACCGTGCAATGTATACACGCCGTAATGCGCGCGTTTGCGGCGTTGCTCGGCTCTGGGCTAGGCGGCGGCGTGGCGGAGCAGGTAGGGATTAGCAATGTGTTTCTTATGCTTGCGGTGTTTGTTTTTGTTACTTGTGTTGTTGTGCCTGGGGTGGCTCGGGTGGGGTTTGGGGTGGAGGAATAGGGGCATAGCCCCTTTTCGCCGACTGTAGGTTGGTGGGAATGTCGTCCCGAAGCCTTAAAAATAACAGACAGGAGTGTGACAAATTGGATTTTCCAAATATTTCAAATGAGAATTTAATGGAACAATATACCAACACGGCACGAGAGCATTACAGCCAAGGCAACTATACCGAAGCATTAGACTTGTACGAAAAAGCCCGAGAAATCGCCGAAAAGACCCTCGGCACAGACCACCCCGACACCGCCCAAGCCTATAACCGTATCGCGCTAGTATATGACAGCCAGGGCAACTATACCGAAGCCTTACACTGGTACGAAAAAGTCCGAGAAATCGCCGAAAAGACCCTCGGCGTAGACCACCCCGACACCGCCGCCGCCTACAACAACATTGCGAGAGTATGCGACGACCAAGGCAACTATGACGAAGCCTTGCACTGGTTTGAAAAAGCCCGAAAAATCGCCGAAAAAGTCTACGGCACAGACCACCCAAACACCGCCACCATCTACGACAATACCGCAGGAGTATACAAAGCCCAAGGCAACTACGCCGAAGCCTTGCACTGGTACGAAAAAGCCCTAAAAATCCGCGAAAAAGCCCTCGGCACAGACCACCACGAAACCGCAATTACCTACAATAACCTTGCGACAGTATATGACGACCAAGGCAACTACGCCGAAGCCTTACATTTGTACGAAAAAGCCCGAAAAATCAAGGAAAAAGTCCTCGGCACAAACCACCCCGACACCGCTACCACCTACAACAATATTGCCCTAATATACAAAAACCAAGGCAACTATGCCGAAGCCTTACACTGGTATGAGAAATCGCTCAAAAGCAAGGAAAAAGCCCTCGGCACAGACCACCCCTACACCGCCACCACCTACAACAACCTTGCGCTCGTATATTACAGCCAAGGCAACTATGCCAAAGCCCTATCGCTAGTTACTCAAGCCTACCGCATTTACCTCAAAGTATTCGGCGAAAATCACATAGTCACAGAAGAAACCAAGGACGGCGTACGCTTCACCTACACCGCCCTACACGGCAGCTCCGCCGACTTTGATAACTGGCTAGCTGCTCAGTTGTAGTTACAGCCCCATTATCTATCCGCATAGCACATCTTTATCAAGCATTACCCATCCTCCCAGGAAACGCATTCAACCCCAAGCCGTCCCCGCCGTTCTCCAACACGCGATAATACCCACGCGAGGCAATCATGGCGGCATTGTCGGTACAAAAAATAGGCGCAGGCATAAACAACTGCAAGCCGTTCTCCGCACAGCGTTCTGTCATGGCCTGCCGCAGTGCCGAGTTGCACGCCACGCCGCCCGCTAGGGCGATTTTTGTGTAGCCTGCGTGCAGGCAGGCCTTTACGGCGTTATCTGCCAAGACATCAACGACGGCTTTCTGGAAAGAAGCGGCGACATCGGGGATAGAAAAATTCGGCGAAGCCGCCTTTCTAACATACTGCATAACTGCCGTTTTTAGCCCACTAAAGCTAAAGTCATAGCCCTCGATTTTTGCTCGTGGGAACGAAATAGACGGCGTACCCGCACGCGCGGCTTTGTCTATTTCCGGGCCGCCTGGGTACGGCAGACCCAACACGCGCGCAACCTTGTCAAAGGCTTCGCCTGCGGCATCGTCCCGAGTGGAAGCCACTACCCGATAGGAATTATAATCGTCCACAGCTATAAGCAGTGTATGACCGCCGCTAACAACCAAAGCCATAAACGGCGGTGGGGGGGCGTTGCCCCTTTTCTCCGACTGATTTATGGTGGGAATGTCGCCTCGAAGCCTCGGGGCTTCGTTGCTTTCCTCCGACTGCCCTATGGTGGGAATATCGCCTCGAAGCCTTGAGGCTTCGCCCTCGCTCAAAAAATTAGCACAAACATGCCCTTCAATATGATTAACCCCAACAATCGGCTTTTTGTGTACAAACGCCAGACCCTTGGCATAATTCAACCCCACAAGCAATGCGCCCGCCAGCCCCGGCCCGTTCGCCACGGCGTACGCATCTATTTCTTCTAGGCGCACGCCCGCTTGTTCTAGTGCTTGGGTCACGATATAGCCGATACATTCTATATGCTTGCGCGCCGCTATTTCTGGCACAACGCCGCCAAATTCCGCGTGGATTTCCACCTGTGACGCGATTATATTAGAAAGCACCTCTCGGCCATTTTTTACCACCGCCGCCGAGGTTTCGTCACAGCTTGTTTCTATGCCTAGGACAATCATATTTTCACATGCTCGTCATTGTGAAGTACGTACAATAAAACGCTCATAAACGCCACAAGCAACAACGCAGTCACGCCCAAGCCGTTCATCGTTCCCGAAATACTGGAAACATCTCCCAGCACCTCGCCGACCGCGGCAATAAGAATATTTGCGGCATGGCTCACTTGCTCCACAAAAAACAGCGCGGCCGCAAAAACAAGCATACTCACGCCCCAAACAAGGCGCATAGGGAAATATACGCCCGCCTCCTTTTTCGGCAGTCCGCGAACGGTTCGCATTACCGCTTCCGTAAAATTGGGCGGCGCGTCCGTCAAATCGGCTTGCGCGACCTCGGCGGCCTCGTCCATGGCAAGGTACAGGGCGCGGCATTTTTCGCAGGCTAGTACATGCTTTGCCAGCTGCTGCGCGTTCTTATGAATGGTGTCTGCTCGGAAGCTGTTAAGGCTTCGAGGCGACATTCCCACCTTGGGTGGGTCGGAATCAAATTGCTTCATTATATAGCTCTCCGCACGAGAACAATTTATCCCTCTCATGCTACACCTCCGATTCCGCCAACAGCGATTTTAATATTTTGCGACCTCTAAAAATTCGGTTCTTGATTTTGGACAACGGCTCGTTTATTTTGTCGGCTATTTCCTGATAGCTTAGCCCCTCGTCGTGGTAAAGGCTTATGGGCGTTTTGTAAACCTCGGGCAACGCCGACACGATTTTTTCTATTCTTTCGCTCTGCTCGCGCTTGATTATTTCCGCCTCGGGCGAATGTACGCCCGCTAGGCTCGCGCCGTTTAGCGTGTATTCCTCGTACGAAATCGTTTCAATTTTCCGCTTGCGGTGCATATCTATGAGGTGGTTGCTCGTGATTCGCATAATCCACGTACTAAATTTATATTCGGGCGTGTATTTCCCCAAATTTTTATATACCTTAATAAACACGTCCTGCGAAAGGTCATGCGCCTCCTCGCGGTCGCGTATTTGCTTGATTATTATCGAATAAACAAGGTTTTTGTAGCGGTTTACAAGCTCGCCAAAAAATTCCTGCTCGCCCGCTAGTACGGCGGTTATTAGTTCGTAGTCGGTCAAATAATCACCTCGTTTTGACTCGCCTTCGGCGATTTTTCATGTGCGAACATGATTTAACAGGTTTCTAACTCTCAAATCAAACGCATAATAAATACTCTCCGCCCGCTGTTCGTCAATATAAGGGGAAAGCAAAAGCGTACTCATAATTTCGTCTTTCATTCCATTAAGTGCAGACAAATCAAGCCACGAAAAATTTCTAACAAGTTTAATTTGTTCCTCGTGCGTATCGAGAAAGGGCTTGCTGCATGGCGCGTTTTCCGCATTAGCCTGAAGCTGATTATACCACAGGCAAGCGCCGCTGTCATAAACAGGCGCAAGCCCTAGCCATTCGAGCGTTTCCGCATTTCTTACCGCCCCGAAATTGTTCATATGGCGGTCTTTGTTGGCTATTAAATAATCCAGCACCAGCATTTTGTCAAAATTTTCCTGTGCGTTTGGAATGCCTAACGCCAAACAGCAGTCTAAAAAATGTTTGTAAAAATTGTCGGTTTTCATTTTTTGCGTATTATGAATATAAAAACCGCTCACTAGCTCGGTTTCTGGTGTCAAGAAATTTTCGCACACGCTGTATGGCAAGCCCTCGTCTAGTTTAACATTATATACCACATGCTCAATGCTAAGGCGTTCCATAATAGCGGTTGCAATCGCTTCATTGCAAGGCTCTTGTTGAAAGGGGTCGCTGCCGCCCTTGATTAAACAGCGTTTGCCGTTTATGATTTTCCACCGCTTTTTTAATACGCCGTCGGAGGTGTTTTCGGGGGCTACTAGGTTAAGCTGTTTTTTATATGCCGCATTTCCAAATAATGCGTTACCCACATCGTCAGAAAAGGTATTGTCAAAAAAGTTTACGTCCTGCCATTTTAATGGGCTTTCCGTAGGGCTTATCCAGTAATGGTCAGAAAGGGAAAGCCCGAAGCACTTTGTCAACAATTCAGAGGACGAGGACATTTTCAATTCCTCTAACGCATCAAGCAGATTTTGCCTACTGGCAGGAATAGAGCGCGCCTGCCACCAGTCGTTTAAATCGTCTATGTCAACGCCGTCACTGCTTGCAGATACGCCAATGGGTAAATGCTCGCGGTCGTAAAGCTCGCCGACCGCGGATATTCTCGCCCGTTTTCCGCTTATTTCCAGTTCCGCGACTGGCTTTTTTCTGTGCATTAAAATATAATTCATTTTACACGTCCTAGAAACAGTATCAATCTTCCATTGCCTCTAATTCTTCCATGGTTTTAACCACAACCTGCCCGCGTTCAAGCTGTTTTACGGCTTCGTTAATAGCCGCAATGTTTTTGTCGCTGTAAAATGGGTCAATCGACACCTATTCACGTCCTTTCAAGCCTAAAATCAAACGCATGATAAATACTTTCCGCCCACGGAGCAGTATCTATGAGCGTAGTATTATAAAAAGAAGTGCTTGGAATATACCTACTATACTTATAACAATAGTATGCCTAACATAGCTCTTAGCGTTTTTTAATTCCACATCATCATGTTCATCTGCCGCAAATGGAAAGCCTATGTGTGGGAAATTCAAAGCACTTGCTTCTTCCTTGTCTGATACATGGCTCGAATAAAAAACCCTGTAAAGCCCCCTCGACTTTTTCGTTCTCATATCGGTGTACAGCTTTTTATATATGTCATGTGTTTTGCAACACACCCTTTTAAGGATTATTTTAAAGATTGCAGGGAAGCACCAGCCCCACAGCATACCCGCTACAACATAAAATAGTAACGCTTGCCACATATTTAATTGCAAAGAGATACCTGTCGCTAGGCTTGTTAGCAGTAGTATTGCTGCTGTCGCATGAATAATATAGCAGCTAATAATAAATTTTTTCATAATGCTCATTCCTCAAACCTCAAACTCCGACTCATACGGTCTTTACCCGCCTTAACATTCCCAAAAATTACCTCTGCGTTTCCTAGATAATTATACGGGTCGGGCAGGGACGGGCTAAAATGTGTTAGCCACAGCTCCTTTACGTCTGCGGATTTTGCTATTGCGGCGGCCTCGCTGAAAATCATGTGCTTACGCTTTGCCGCCTTTTCCAATAAGTCGTTGTCGCCGTACAAGCCCTCGCAAATAAACAAATCCGCGCCTTGGGCAAAGGGGGCAAGCCCTGCCACTGGGCGTGTGTCGGTACAAAAAACGACCTTCAAGCCCTTTCGCGGCGGGCCGAGAACCATGTCGCTTGTAAATGTTCTTTCATTATATACGATGCTTGCGTCCATTTGTTTTTGTAACGCGCTCCAAAATTTTAGCGGAATGTCCAGCTCTTTTGCACGAGCGGGGTCAAACTTGCCGCGGCGTAAAAGCTCTACCGAGTACGCAAAGCAGGGCGTTCTGTGGTGTACAGGCAATGCGCGCAGAATTATTTTGTCGTCATGGGCGGGGGAATAAAAATGTTGCGTTTTTGCGTCCCATTCCAAAAAATTTACAGGAAAGGGTAAATCCTTGGCTATTACACACAGACTATTTACGATATAATTAAGCCCCGAGGGGCCGATTAGCGTAAGCGGCTCGGTGCGGTCGGCGTGTGCCATGGTAAGCAAAAGCCCCGGCAAGCCCGAAACATGGTCGCCATGAAAATGTGTAAAGCAAATAATGTCAATTTGCTTGAAGCCCCACCCGAGAAGCCGCAGACTAACCTGTGTACCCTCGCCGCAATCGAACAAAATCATACTTCCGTTTATTCTGCATAGCATAGACGAAAGAAATCTCCCAGGCAGGGGCATCATTCCGCCCGTCCCCACTAGAGCAATATCAAGCATATTTTCAACTCCGAATGGTGAAATACTTGCATGTATACAATACTTACTGTGTATACTTTACCATACAATGCGATTTTCGTAAAGATTTATGGAACGCGGATTGGATTTTTAAAGGCATGGAACGCGGATTTTCACGGATTTGGCGGATTTACGCGGATTTTTTCCGTGTAAATTGACGGCAATGGGATAGAAATTTTATCCATGTAAATTAAAGGTAGCGGAACGCGGATTTAACGGATTTTCACGGATTTAACGGATTGGCTCGTGGGAAAATATTTCGCCGTTTAATAATTTACGCGGACAAAATCCGCGTAATCCGCGTAAATCCGCGTTCCATTGACTTTAAAATCCGCACAAATAAAAACCAACGCAATCCGCGTTCCGTTACTTTCTAAGTGAACGCCCGAAAAAATCCGCGAAAATCCGCCAAATCCGCGAAAATCCGCGTTCCATTGCCCTTAAATCCTCCTACCATAATCTCCCAAATCCACATCTCACATCTCTTTTTACAAAAAAAATAAAAAATAGCTTGCAGTTTTTTCGCACTGTTGTATAATAAATTTTAGTTTGTAGTTCCTCCATTTGCACAAAAAATGAAAGGGTGGGCAATGTGCGGTTTCGTTACGAAAATAAATACATAGTAACCGAAGAGGTCGCTGCCATCTTGAAGGCCCGCATAGAGCAGACTATGAAGCCTGACGAAAATGGCGGTTCGTACGTTATTCACAATATGTATCTCGACGACAAATACGACAGCGCGTACCACGGCAGGGTCTTGGGTCGAAATGTAAGGGACAAGTACAGAATACGGCACTACAACAACGATTTGTCCTTTATACGGCTGGAGCGTAAGCACAAGGAGGGCGTTTACGTTTGGAAGGACACTGTACCAATCTCCGAGGAGCAGTACAAAATGATACGAGCAGGCGACATGGACTTCATATTAAAAGAAGAAGCACCGCTGTTTAAGACACTTGCTATGCTTCACCGATTAAAGGGAGGAATGCGTCCGACATGTTTATACTCGTACAAGCGCGATGCGTATGTGTACAAACCAGGCAATGTTCGGTTTACCTTTGACCGACCGCCTTTCCAAACCGACGACGGTTTGCCGCCATTACCCATTCAGCAGCAGCCCCACATTATGAATTTTGGCAAGCCAGACTACTGGCCTATACTGTTGGAGGTGAAGTACAACAGGTTTTTACCCGAAATAATGAGAAGAATGTTGCACGGCTTACCACTATTTTACACAAGCATTTCTAAATACGGAATGGCAAGAGAGAGAGGAGTTCTGCCTTATGACGAATGTTAGTCTACTTCAGGCAATGAATAGAACGGGGTTCTTAGAAAGACTTTTACAAAATCCCGACATGGAAATTGTATCAAGAATCGAGCCTATAGACATTGTGCTAGTGCTTCTAGTATCGTCTATTTGCAGCTTTGTCATCTTTTTAACCTATCGCTATTTTAACCGAAGCGTGTTATATAGCGAAAACTTCAACCTGCTTATCCTTATGCTCGCAGTCGTCACCTCGTTTATTATCATAACCGTGGGTACAAATGTGGTGCTGGCGCTGGGTATGGTCGGCGGCTTGAGTATCGTGCGTTTCCGCGCCGCGGTAAAAGACCCGCTTGACGTTGGCTTCCTTTTCTGGTCGGTAGCCGTAGGTATTACGGCAGGCGCAAGACTGTACATTGTGTCAATTGTATGTACAATTTTTATCGCCGCGCTATACATTCTCTTTACAATCCTCAAATTCGACAAAAAAGCCTATCTTATGATTATCCGCCACGGCAACGACGCTGAGGAAGCAGTAAACGCACATTTGGCAAAAATCAAATACAAGCTAAAAAATAAAACAGTAGGCGCGGGCTTTACCGAGCTTACCCTAGAATTAAAAGCTAAAAACAACGACACGAGCTTTATCGAGCCATTAAAGCAAATACGCTACGTAGATAACGTGGTAATGGTAGAATACACTGGAGATTACGCTTAATGCCTACAGACGTAAGAGGTAAATGGGCTCTCGTCACGGGAGCAAGCAGGGGGCTAGGCAAGCAAGCCGCCCTATTTATGGCAAAGCAGGGCTGTAACTTAATATTGCATAGCAGAAATGCTTCTCATACAGAGAGCGTACTCGCCGAGGTTAAAAATCTCGGCGTTAGTGCGTATGCGGTGGCGGCCGATTTGCTCGACCTCGCGAGCGTACATGCCATGCTTAAAGAAATCGACGACAACGGCACACAGGTGGACATTGTTTTAAACAATGCAGGTGTGCAAATTGCCTACAGAGTCGATTATCTGAAAACGCCCATACAGGATTTTACTGACAGCTTTGTAATCAATACAATTTCGCCAATGGTAATATGCTACCACTATCTGCCAAAAATGGTAGAGCGCGGCTTTGGGCGTATTGTGAATACCACAAGCGGTATCAATCTCGACCCACAGCAAGCAGGCTATTCCGCAAGCAAGGCGGCACTTGACAAGGTGACAGTTGACCTTGGCACTAAGCTACAAGGTACAGATGTCTTGCTAAACCTCGCCGACCCAGGCTGGTGTCGTACAGACCTAGGCGGCCCTAACGCACCTAATGCCCCAGAGAGCGTAATACCTGGTATTCTCATGGGTGTTTTTGTCAATGACAAAAAAAGCGGACGGATTTTTTCCGCACAGGAATATGCAGGTATGAGCCTAGATGATGCTGTGAAAAAGGCGGAGCAAGTGAATAGTCCGTATTAGGGGCTTACGCACATGTTTTTAAGGGCATGGAACGCGGATTTTCGCGGATTTGGCGGATTTACGCGGATTTTTTCTCGCTTTTATTAGAGAGTAACGAAATGCGGATTGGCGTGGAATAATAAGAATAGGGTATTAAATGGAAACGTGGATTTAAGGGAATAAGGCATTAAATGGCAACATGGATTTAAAAGAATTAAGGCATTAAATGGCAATACGGATTTTCACGGATTACACGGATTTTAAAAAACGCGCCAGACAGAATCCGCGAAAATCCGTTAAATCCGCGTAAATCCGCGTGCCATAATCTCTAAGAATCCGCGTGCCATTTCTTTTAAAATCCGCACGCCATAAAGCACTTTCTTGGAATTTCGGAGTAATATAGGTTATATCGCTATTTTAATGGAGGTAATTATGCCTTTCACGGGTTTGGGAACGGCAGTATGTACACCCTTTGATGATTCTGGTGCGTTTAGCTACGCATCATACGAGAAGCTAATCAATTTCCAAGTGGAAAATGGTGCAGATGCGATTGTCGCGTGCGGTACAACAGGCGAAGCGTCAACTATTTCGCTAGAGGAGCATGTAGAGGTAGTACGCGCCGCTGTAGAAATTTCTAAAAAAGCGGGGGAAAAAGCAGGCAGAAAGGTGCCAGTCGTAGCAGGCGCAGGCGGCAACGACACCTTGGATTGTTGTGCGTTAGGCAGAGCCTGCCGTGGGGCAGGTGCAGACGCGCTTATGTATGTCGCGCCTTATTACAACAAGCCCTCACAGCGCGGCTTGCTCGCACACTATACAAAGCTCGCCAGCGATACCGACCTGCCAATCGTGCTATACAATATCCCAGGCAGAACAGGAATAAATATACAGGTGTCAACACTGGAAGAACTTAGCAAAATACCAAATATCGTAGCCATAAAGGAAGCCAGCGGCGATTTTGGGCAGGTAGCCCATATTGCGGCGGCTTGCGGCGATAGGCTTACTATTCTAAGCGGCAACGACGACTATATTCTGCCGATACTAAGCCTAGGCGGAAAGGGCGTAATTTCCACCACAGGCAACATTTTGCCGCGGCAAATGCACGACATGGTAGCCAAATATCTTGCAGGCGATTTCGCAGGCAGCTTAAAGCTACAGCTAGACATTTTGCCCATGGTGGAACTAATGTTTGCAGACGTAAACCCCACGCCAGTCAAGGCCGCGCTCAATTTAATGGGCTTTGACATGGGCGAGTGCCGTTTACCGCTCGTGGCGATTGACGACACTCTGCACACAAAATTAAAAAGCGAAATGGAACGGTTTAAACTGATATGAAGCTAATCGTATGCGGAAGTAACGGCAGAATGGGAACATTTGTGTGCAGACTGGCGGCGGAAAACCCAAGCATGGAGGTAGTCGCAGGGGTAGACCTCGCTTCGCACGGCTCGGCGTTTCCAGTTTTTGCCGATATAAACGAATGTACAATGTCTGCCGATGTTGTCATTAGCTTTCTTTCGCCTACGGCAGAAGCGCTTAATTTGGCTATGTTAAAATTCTGTGCAACGAGGGCTATTCCCCTTGTGCTTTGTACCACTGGAATAGAAAAACTTGAACCCGAAATCAAAATAGCCGCCGAAAAAGTGGCTATTTTGCGTTCGGGAAATATGTCGCTGGGTATCAATTTGTTGGCAATGCTATTGAAGCGCGTGTCTAAGGTTTTGCATGATTCGGGCTTTGACATAGAAATTACGGAACGCCACCATAATCAAAAGCTAGACGCGCCGAGCGGCACGGCTTTATTATTGGCGGACGCTGTAAACGAGCCGTTTTCGGGCGGACTACGCTACGTAAACGACCGAAGCCAGTCGCATGAGGCGCGTACTCGCGACGAAATAGGCCTGCACGCACTACGCGGCGGCACGATTATCGGCGAGCATAGCGTGGTTTTTGCAGGGTATAACGAGGTTGTCGAGTTTAAGCACTCCGCCCAGTCGCGTGAGCTTTTTGCGGTAGGCGCGTTAAAGGCCGCCGAGTTTTTACGCGGTAAGCCAGCGGGGCTTTATTCTATGATTGATGTTTTGGAAGGCTCGGGGGTTTCAATATGACTAATACAAAAAATATGGTCTTGACCGCGTTATTTATCGCGTTATCCGTACTCCTGCCTATTGGGTTTCATGCGATTCAGATGGCTGGCTTTGTTTTTTTGCCTATGCACATTCCTGTGTTGCTTGCTGGTTTGGCTTGCGGTTGGAAATTCGGGCTAGTTACAGGGCTGATTGCGCCGTTGGTTTCCGCTAGTTTTACTGGTATGCCGTCATGGGCAAATGTACCGCCTATGATGTTGGAGCTTGGCGTTTATGGGCTTGCTTCGGGGCTTGCACTCGAATATATACGCACAAAGCGCGCTTCCTTTGATTTGTATATCGCGCTAGTTGTCGCTATGCTTGCAGGACGGATTGTGGCAGGAATCGCGCAGTTTGTTTATTTTTCTGGCGGAGATTATTCTGTTGGGGCTTGGGTTGCGGCGTATTTTGTGACTGGGCTGCCTGGCTTGGTTATTCAGTTTATGTTTGTGCCTAGTGTGGTTATGGCGCTCGAACGCGAGCGGGTTATTCCGTTGCGTTATCCGATAAATGCTTAAAAGCTGTGTTCATAGCCTGCTTGAGGGTAGGGACACTCTCGTTGTGGCGATTGATGGGCGGTCGGGTGCAGGTAAGACTACGTTGGCTACGGCGTTAGCAGAAAAAGGGCATTGCTCCTCTTTTCTGACTGGTCTATGGTCGGCGTGCGGTGTTGTCTGCGACAACGCCTTACTGTCTGCTTGGTGGGAAAAACATCTCGAAGCCTTAACAGCTTCCGAGCATACAAAAAAAGGCGCGGCGGTTATACATATGGACGACTTTTTTTTGCCCGCTAGTAAAAAATTGGAAAAACCGAGCGAAGTCCCATTTGACTATGAGCGTTTTATGGAGGAAGTTTTGCCGTTTCTGCCACCTCGCAACGTAAGGCTTCGAGGCGATATTCCCAATATATACCAGTCGGAGAAAAGGGGCTATGCCCCTTTCACTTACAGAATCTACAACTGCACCTTGGGCGATTTTTCGGGCGTAAGGCAAGTCACCGCCTCGCCGTTTTATATAGTCGAGGGCGCGTACAGCTGTCACCCAATTCTAGGCGATTACATGGATTTTCGTATTTTCTGCGACATTGACGCAGACTTGCAAATCAAGCGAATAGAAGCCCGAAACGGCAAGGAAAAGGCGGCGGAGTTTGCTAACAAGTGGATTCCTATGGAAGAAGAATATTTTGGGAAGTACGATATAAAGGCTAAGGCAGATTTAGTAATTCAAGGAGGAAAATCATGGAAAAACTAAGAGCAGGAATCATCGGCTGCGGCGGAATAGCCAACCAAAAGCATATGCCAAGCATTAAAAAAACAGGGCTTGTAGACATGGTGGCGTTTTGTGACGAAAAGGGCGAGCGTTCGCCCAAGGCGGCAAAGGAGTTTGGCGCGGAAAACGCAAAGGCGTACACCGACTACACCCAAATTCTGGCAGACCCGACCATTGATATGGTTTATGTACTTACGCCCAATAAATCCCATGCGGAAATCACGATTGCCGCGTTGGAAGCAGGCAAGCACGTAATGTGCGAAAAGCCCATGGCGAAAACCTCCGCCGAAGCCCGAGCAATGGTCGCCGCGTCTAAAAAAGCAGGCAAGCTGCTCACGATTGCGTATCAAAACCGCTTCCGCGCCGAGGCGCAATACATCAAAAAAACCGTAGAACGCGGCGACCTAGGCGACATTTATTTTGCCAAGGCTCACGCGCTTCGCCGCCGCGCCGTTCCCACATGGGGCGTGTTTCTAAACGAGGAAGAACAGGGCGGCGGGCCGCTCATTGACATAGGCACGCACGCGCTAGACTTGGCGTTGTGGTTTATGGGCAAATACAAGCCCAGGTCAGTGATGGGAAGCGTTTACCACAAGCTAAACGCCAACGGCGATTGCGGAAACGCCTTCGGGGCGTGGAAGCCCGAGGAATTTAAGGTAGAGGACTCCGCCTTTGGCTTTATCACCATGCAGGACGGCTCGACCATTGTATTAGAATCAAGCTGGGCGTTAAATATCTTAAATTTCGGCGAAGCCAAGGCGACAATTTGCGGCACAAAGGGCGGCGCGGATATGTGGGACAAGGTACGCATAAACGGCGACGATTTCGGCAAATTATACGAAAAATCGCCCGCACTAGGCAAGGAGGGCGTAGACTTTTTTACAGGCGAAACAGCCGAGCCAGCCGTACTCGAACAGCTTTCTTTCATCAACGCAATCCAAAAAGGCACTCCGCTAGTTGTTTTGCCGGAAGAAGCATGTGTTGTTACGGAAATTCTTGAGGCGATTTATGAGTCTGCTCGGACTGGGAAGCTGGTTAATTTTCAACAATAATCTCCGACAGCTCATTGATAAGCTCAGACATATAATCTATTGCGGTTTCATAGACAATTGACATGTCTACAGCCCCATAAGAATGAAACACCCGATTGCGTATACCTATTATAGGATTCCATAAAACCCTATGGTACTTATTACGTGACGCTTCACTAACAGCGTTCGCATTTTCCCCGATTTGCCCCATAGCGTACAGTACCATATCTTACTTGTCATATATTGTAACGCCCTCCCTCAATATTTCGTTATACAATGCCGAACCCTCTTTAATTTCACGTTGCTCATAAATATCTGACTTTATCGGCAAGGCTTTGGATATTTCGTCACTGGCAATAAAAAACGCAATGCCTTTCAAGCCGCCTTTGCTGTCAACTACTAAATCAATATCGCTTGCGGGCGTAGCGTTGCCCCTAGCATACGAACCAAAAACAGTAGCCTTATAAATCCCTTGCTTTTCTAATACTGGTTTTAATATATCGGCTATATGGTCTAAAGCAAGCATTATTCCACTCTCCACAAATATAAATTTTCCACCCACCGAGCCACACCATCATCATCACAATCCCCACAAATACAATCCGCAACAGCCTTAACCTCGTCTAGCGCGTTCTCCACAGCTACGCCTATCCCCACAAAGCTCAACATATCTATATCATTCAAATCATCGCCAAACGCCACGATTTCGTCCCTTGTTATGCCCCACCGTTCCGCTAGCTCCGCTATAGCGGCGGATTTTGTCGCTTTTTTGTGCATAACCATACCCAAGCCGTCACGCGCTACTTTCAGATACATGTTGTCCGCGAGGTGCTGTTCGACAAACTCCGCGTCCCTTGGCGTAAGCCCCTCAAAGCAAATTTTCTCGGAATCTAAGGCGTGAGAAGCAAGGTCAACAAGCTCAAAGTCCGTGATATGCGGCCACACCTGCGAACAATCAAAATTTGTGTAGTGCGTACCCTTAAAATTTAACGCAATCCGCAGGCCGTGTTTATGGCAAGCCAACAAAAGCGGACGAGCCTCCGCATATGGTATATACCTCTGCGACTTAAAATCGCCGTCCGTTATGTTCGCGCCATTGTTTGCAATCACGCCGTCAAAAAGCTCTAGCGGCGCAACCACTTCGGGGTGTCCTCGCCCTGTGGCAATCACCGTTTTAATGCCCGCCTCCCGACAACGGCGTAAAACAGCCAGCGTGTAGCCGCTGATTGTTTTGTCACGGCGCAGCAAGGTATCGTCTAGGTCGGTGACGAGCATTTTAATATTCACACTAAAACGCAAAAATCAAAATAATAGAAGTAAGATTCAAGCACACACTCAGCAAAAAAATCAACATAACGGCATGTGACGGCTTCATGCCGTTTTTTAGTAGCCTAAAATGTAAATGCGTTATATTCGTGGAATCGGCTATATGTGCGGGCTTGTGTGCCATGAGGCGGCGTACGACCACCAAAATGCTGTCAAAAATAGGCACGCCCATGGCGAGCATGGGAATGGCAAGCGAGATAATCGTGGCTTGCTTGAACACGCCGTGCAGGGAAATGGCGGCAAGCATATAGCCCAACAAATACGCGCCAGAATCGCCCATGTACACCTTGGCAGGCGGCAAATTGTAACGCAGGAAGCCTGCCACGGCCGCTACAAAAATAGCCGACAGGAACGCCGATTCGGGCTGACCCATGACTAGAGCTACCACAAAAAAGGTAGAGCCAGAGCCTAGCGCCAACAGGCCCGAAAGCCCGTCCAACCCGTCCATAAAATTAAACGCGGTGATTAGACCGACAAACCAAAGCACCGTTAGCACAAATTGTACAGCAATTGGTAACAAAATGTACTGGTCGGAAAACGGATTAGTAAAGCCAGTGAAGCGGATTCCTGCCGCAAAAGCAAGCGAAGCCGCGCCGATTTGCACAAGAAGCCGCGGAGAAACAGGAAACTCCTTGAACTGCGCCTTTGCGTAATCGTCAATAAGCCCAACGAAAACAATCAACGCCGCGCCTGCAAGCACCGCCCACAGCGAGGAGTCCGCCCCCTCGGCGAACAAAACAAACACAAGAAAGCCCAACGCCATGGCAAGAAACATAACCACTCCGCCCGATAGGGGAATGGGCGAAGCGTGCTTTTTGCGTTCCGTGGGCTTGTCGGTAAAATCGACCTTGGACGCGAGCCTTGCAGCCTTGGGCATTAGCACCACAACAAATGCAAACACCGCGATAAAAGCAATAAGATATTGCATGAACAGTCCCTCTTTTCGGCAGGTTTTTAAGGATTAAAGGGCATGGAACGCGGATTTACGCGGATTTAACGGATTTTCGCGGATTTTTTCGTGCTTCCATTAAGAACTAACGGAACACGGAATTGCGTGGGTTTTTAATTGTGTGGATTTTATGAATTTACGCCAGACAGAATCCGCGAGAATCCGCCAAATCCGCGAAAATCCGCGTTCCATGCCTTTAAAATTCGCATTCCATAATCTTTAAAGATTCCATGATAGCTCTATTATACCAACCTACGACAAAAAATATATTACATTTGAATTACTTTCATAATTTCCAAAACTCCGTCAGATAATTTATGCGCGTTCATTTTTTCGACAAATTGCTGACGCGAATCGTACAATAAATTTACTTCATTTAGTAAGTTTGCCATTTCTTTCTCATACAAAACCGCCGCGAAGCCCTGCTTTTTAAAGGATTCGGCGTTCAAAATCTGGTCGCCGCGGCTTTTTTCCAGCGGCAGGGGAATAAGCAGGCTCGGCTTTTTTAACGCGAGCAGCTCGAAAATGGTGTTTGCGCCCGCGCGTGAAATTACAATGTCCGCAATCGCAAAAATGTCGGGCATTTGACTGGAAATATATTCAAATTCCGCGTAGCCCTTGTCGTTTATGCCCGAAAGATGACCCTTGCCGCACAAATGGATTACGCGGAATTTTTTCAACAATTCGGGCAACGCTCCGCGTACCGCGGCGTTGATTGCCGCCGCGCCTTGGCTTCCGCCTGTTACTAGCAGTATGGGCTTTCCGCCGACCTCGAAATTCACGTACTTAAAGCCGCTTAGGCGGTCGCCGTTTAGTATGCTTTGCCGTATGGGCGTGCCTGTAAGCGCGGCTTTTTTCCGCATTTTTGGCTGTAAATATTCCAGCGTTTCGGGAAACGACACGCAGATTTTGTCGGCAAATGGCATAACCAAGCGGTTGGCAAGCCCAGGCGAGATGTCCGACTCGTGGATAATCGAACGCACGCCGCATGTCCGCGCCGCCGCAAGCACAGGCACAACCACAAAGCCGCCCTTGGAAAAAACCAAATCGGGCTGTATTTCCTTGATAATTTTTCGCGCTTCGCCAAAGCCCTTTGCCACGCGGAAAATATCCGTCACGTTTTTCATATCAAAGTATCGCCGCAGCTTGCCCGACGAAATTCCATAATATGGCAACCCTGCGCCCTCGGCAAGCCCTCGTTCCAGCCCCTCGCTACTGCCGATATAATACGCTTCCCAGCCTGCCTTGCGTAAAGATGCAAGCAAGGCAAGGTTCGGGATTACATGCCCTGCCGTTCCGCCGCCTGTAAGAATAATTTTTTTCACCGCGTTTGCACTTCCTTTGAGATTTTATAGGATATTGTATAATAAGAGGGCTTGGAAAGGCAACTCTTATGTGTTTGCATTTTTTTGTGGGAGGGGGTAAAATCTGTGTGGAGCTTTACGATAAAATAGATAGTGTAAAGTCGCACATGAAAAATCGCCGAAGGCGAGTCAAAAAAAGAGGGGTTATGAAAATGGAAATTAGAAAAACTCAAGAACGCTTAGGATTAGTTAAAGTATTCGGTTTAGTATTACTTATGGCACTCTGCGTGGTGGTACTTACCACCGCGGTCTACGCAAGCACGCCCTGCTCCTGTGACGTTCCGCACTCCGTCACGGCTAACGACAAATTCCTCGACCACTCGACACTAGGCACAGGCGCGGAATGGCAGTTATTCGAGTGCGGGGAGCTAGTGGTCGGCGGTGGGTATATCAATAATACCGACTGGGACAGTCCGTGGGGCGATTACGCAGACAGCATTACACGTATTAGCTTCACTGCCCCGATTACTGCGGGGGAAAGCCTAATGTACCTATTCTCTTACTTGTTTAATGTAACAGAAATTGAGGGCTTGGGCTTTCTTGACACAAGCTATGTTACGAATATGGCAGGCATGTTTAACTATGTAGTGAGCGTAACCACCCTTGACTTATCGGGTTGGGACACAAGCAATGTTACGAATATGGCAGGCATGTTTAACTATGTATTGAGCGTAACCACCCTTGACTTATCGGGTTGGGACACAAGCAAGGTTACGAATATGGAGCGTATGTTTAGTTCTAATAAATTAACAACCCTTGACTTATCGGGCTTTGACACAGGCAATGTTATGGATATGTCGGGTATGTTTTACGGTGCGAGCGGGCTAACCACCCTTGATGTGTCGGGCTTTGACACTAGCAAGGTTACGAATATGTCGTGGATGTTTCGCGGTGCGAGCGGTCTAACCACCCTTGATGTGTCAGACTTCGACACAAGCAATGTTACGAATATGAGTAACATGTTTTTCGGTGCAAGCGGTCTAACCACCCTTGACTTGTTAGGCTTTGACACAAGCAAGGTTACGAATATGGAGAGGATGTTTGAAGGCGCGAGCGGTTTAACCGCTCTTGACGTATCTGGTTGGAACACAAGCAATGTTACGGATATGGATCACATGTTTTACGGTGCGAGCGGTCTAACCTCCCTTGATGTGTCGGGCTTTGACACAAGCAAGGTTATGGATATGGTTAACATGTTTGGCGGTGCGAGCGGTCTAACCTCCCTTGATGTGTCGGGCTTTGACACAAGCAAGGTTACGGATATGTTTGGTATGTTTAGCGGTGCGAGCGGTCTAACCACCCTTGATGTGTCGGGCTTTGACACAAGCAATGTTACGAGTATGTATGGTATGTTTGGCGGTGCGAGCGGTCTAACCTCCCTTGATGTGTCGGGCTTTGACACAAGCAAGGTTACGGATATGTTTGGTATGTTTAGCGGTGCGAGCGGTCTAACCACCCTTGACGTATCGGGCTTTGACACAAGCAATGTTGCGAGGATGAGGGGTATGTTTAGTGCTACGAGAGGTCTAACCGCCCTTGACTTGTCGGGCTTTGACACAGGCAATGTTATGGATATGTCGGGTATGTTTTACGGTGCGAGCGGGCTAACCTCCCTTGACTTATCGGGCTTCGACACAGGCAATGTTATGAGTATGGATATGATGTTTTTAGGTACGAGCGACTTAAAAAGCATTACCTTTGGCGAAAAATTTATAAGTCGTGACGATAATTCCCTGCCCGAGGTTTCCGAGGAAAACGGCGGCGATTGGCGTACCGTGGGTAATGACGACACGCTTACGTCTGCCGAGCTGTGGGATTATCTGCGGACTAATGACAGCAGAAACGCCGCCGAGCAATGGATATGGGCGAAGTATTTTTGTGAATGGTGCGGACGCTATCCTCATACTTGCTTTCCTGTTACTGGGGTTGGGGACAGAACGCCTTTGACCGTGTTGATGATTGTATTCTTAACCGCTTCAATAGTGGCGTGGGGGTATTTCATAAAAAGGCAATTGCGGGCGTTCGCTCCGTGAATGATTTTCACGTCTGCGTAATTAAAAGGCAATTGCAGGCGTTTGCTCCGTGAATGATTTTCACGTCTGCGTAGATTATTGTTTATCAAACACGGATTTGACGGATTATTAAATGGAGTGCGGATTTAAAGTATTATTAAACACGGATTTAACGGATTTTCGCGGATTATGCGGATTCGTTCGTGGGAAAATTCGCTACGTCCGCTATATCCGCCGAATCCGCGTAAATCCGTTAAATCCGTGTTTTAATCACTTGAAATCCACTGTCAAGTTAAGGGAATTGCAGGTTTTTTGTAGGGGACGGATTTATCCGTCCCGAGATACGCACGCTCGTCATTTCGGGGCAGGTAACGTCCATTAACGCAGAGCGAGGTAATCTCGGGACGGATAAATCCGTCCCCTACGATACACGACCGTGTAAAAAATGATTGCAAGTTTTTTGTATGGGACGGATAAATCCGTCCCATACAAAAAACAACCACAAGGGGGCTACCATGTCAAAAAAAACATATTATTTGTGGGTGCTGTTTGCTTCAGTGGCTACTCTTTTTATTGTGGCGATTTTGGCGGCTATTATTTTTTCTGATGGGCGTGGGCGTGACACTCAAGATGTGTTGGCTGTTGTTCCCGAAGCAGGGGACGAACGAGTGGGGCAATCGGAACGCGGAAACCTCGAAGCACACGGAACATCAGAAAACCACGCCACGGACGAAATGAATACCAACACAGGCGAACCTGCGGACGGAACGAACACCGCCACAGGCGAACCCACATCAGAAAACCCCACCACGGACGAAATTCCCATGCCCTCGGCACGACTTGCTTTCGTGGGCGATATTATGTGCCATGCCGACCAACTTAATGCGGCTCGTGTTTCCCATTCTCAAGCACAAGCCCAAACCGAAGCACAAGCCCATTCCCAAGCACAAGACGAATACAACTTCAACTACGCATTCCGCTACATCGCGCCGTACATACAGGCGGCAGACTTCGCAATCGGCAACTTGGAAACCACCCTTGTCCGCGAGGGCTACGCTGGCTGGCCTTTGTTCCGCTCGCCCAAGGCGTTTGCGGAGGCTCTCGTAAACGCAGGCTTCGACATGGTGACTACGGGCAACAACCACAGCTTTGACGCGGGCGCGGCAGGCGTGCGTTCCACTATGGAAATCTTGGACGAGGTGGGGCTGATGTTTACCGGCACGTACCTCACGCCCGAGGCGCGCGACGAAATCGCCGTGGTGGAAGTAAATGGATTTTCGATTGCCGTCTTGAGCTTCACAATGCACACCAACGGCATTGACCTAGGCGAGCATAATTATATGGTAAAAATTATCTATCACGACCTTGTGGAACAAGCCACGATTGATTACGACATGATTCGCGCGAGCATGGCGCGCGCACGCGAGCTAAACACCGATTTTATTGTCGTTTTGCCGCACATTGGCATAGAATATTACGGCACAATGAACCGCGGGGCGGGGCATCGCTGGGACAATTTCGACACAAGCGACACGCGCTGGGTCAACTGGATGCGTACGCTTCATTTGTTCTTGGACGAGGGCGCGGACATGGTTTTGAACCACCACCCCCACACGCTTTTGCCTGCGGAATTTGTTTATGTAAACGACGGCGAACGCACCCGCCGCGGATTTATGGCGTATTCGCTCGCCAACTTTATATCGGGACAGCGTACCGCTCCGCGAGAAACGAGCGCGATTATTTACGTAGACCTCGCGCGTGACGAAAACGGCGCGGCGTATATCGCGGCGGCTTCCTACGCGCCGATTTGGGTACAGCCGCAGACGTTTACCGTCCTGCCCGTGACAGAAGCGTTGCTTACCGCGGAGCAGGACGACTATATCCAGTACACCTCGCGCTTGCAGGAGGTACACCGCGACGTGACCCATATGTTTTCAGGCGAACCGCTGAGGGAAATGCTACACGAATATGAAATAACGCGAAGTAGAACGCGTGAGGAATTTCCAGGGCTGCCGCTTTGGGGGAGCTTGCCGTGGAAGTGAGGGGGGGGGGCGTTGCCCCTTTTCTCCGACTGGTGCTTGGTGGGAATGTCGCCTCGAAGCCTTTAGGGTGGGGGTATGGGGGGCGTTTCCTCTTTTAAAGGCATGGAATGCGGATTTTAAAGATAATGGAACGCGGATTTCCGCGGATTTGGCGGATTCTCGCGGATTTTAAAACCACAAAACGCGGATTTACGCAGATTATGCGGATTTTATCGGGCTTATCGGATTTTCGTGGACTTTCCCACGAGCCAATCCGCGTAATCCGTGAAAATCCGTTAAATCCGTGTGAAGCCCTTGAATCCATTAAATCTGCGTAGTAAGGTGCGTGTTCCGTTAGCTTTTAATGAACGCGAGAAAAAATCCGCGAAAATCCGTTAAATCCGCGAAAATCCGCGTTCCATGCCTTTAAAATCCGCCAACTCCGCGAAAATCCGCGTTCCGTCATACGAAAAAAATTCGGAGGTATTTAATTATGAAAAAGTTCCTAATCCTTATCCTGCTACTAGCCTTTTCTGCGTGTACAGATAGTATGCCCCTTGAAACACAACTAGAAGCGCAACAAGAATCCCAGCCCGAACTCCACCAACAAGCCCAAACCCAAACCACCCCCGAGCCAATCGTAGCCTTTACGGAAACGCCGCAAAACCACGACATAATTTCATTTGAATCGGGCGATTACGGCTTTTTCGCACGCGGCTTCGAGCAGCTATCGCGTACGAGCGAGGCTTCGCATACTGGCGAATTTTCGCTGAAGGTCACGGGGCGAAACGAGCCGTGGAACGGAATTGCGGTTAATGTGACGGAGCAGGCCGTTGCCTTTGAGGAACACGCGTTTTCTATGTGGGTCATGCCTGTGGACGAGGACACGAGCTTTGTGCTTTCGGCGGAGTTTATCAAGGACGGAGAGCCTTTCTGGCGTAACTTCGGCGGCGCAAGCGTCACGGCGCGGGCGGGCGAATGGTCGTTTATTGGCGGCACATTAAGTTTCTATGATTTTGATACAGTTAATGTCTATATCGAAACAAACCTAGCGGGCAAGGACACGGATTTTTTTATCGACGACGTGTTTTTTAGCCTTATGGCTATTGATTATTCGTTTGATGCCTCGCTTCCGCGGCTTTGCGAGGTTTTCGAGGACTATTTTTTGGTTGGCACGGCTGTTTCGCGGCGAGATTTGCATGGCACGCGCTTGGAATTTGTACGCCACCATTTTAACGCAATAACCGCAGGAAACGACATGAAGCCCGACGCATTGCAAAACAGGCGCGGAATTTTTACATTTAGCGCGGCCGACGAAATCGTAAACGCGCTTGACGGCATGAGCCTAATCGGGCATACGCTAGTCTGGCACGAGCAGTCGCCCGAGTGGCTAAACCGCGAAGGCATAAGCCCCGAGGAGGCCTTGCAGAACATGCGGACACATATCGGCGAGGTCGTGACGTATTACAAGGGCAGGCTCGTGGCCTGGGACGTAGTAAACGAGGCATTTCCGAGCTATGTACCCGAGAACGCAGACCACGCCAACTGGCGCGAGCTGCTTCGCCAAACGCCGTGGCTTGCCGCGCTTGGCAGTGACTATATCGAGCTTGCGTTCCGCGCGGCACACGAAGCCGACCCAAGCGCGAGGCTAATTTACAACGATTACAACCTAGACGGCGTAGGCAAGCGGGAAGCGGTTTTTTATATGATACAGGAATTGCTCGAAAAGGGCGTACCCATACACGGCGTAGGTATGCAGGCGCATTACAGCTTGGACACAATGCCTAGCGATGTGGAGGCTTCGATTGAGCGGTTTGCGGAGCTGGGAATATCTGTAAGTATAACGGAGCTAGATGTGGTGACGGGGGCGTTGCCCCTTTCCGTCGAATTATCACACAAAATGCCGCCAGAGCTAGAAATAGCACAATCGGAGTTATATTCTAGCTTGTTTGAAATTTTTAAGAAGCACGCCGATGTGATAGACCGCGTAACTTTATGGGGGCTAGACGATGCCACAAACTGGCGGTCGTGGGGCTTCCCGCTGATGTTTGACAGACAGCTTTCGGCCAAGCTGGGGTTTTATGGGGTGGTTGGAGGATAGGCATGGGAGGGGGTTGGGGTGGAGTTGCGGGTGAGGTAGGCATAGTATCAGTTACGGCGGTTAAACGGTTGTTTATATCATATTAACCATGCAAATCAAGATTATTGCTTATTTATCCCGATTAAAATGACAGGGTGTGCAATCTTTTAAGCCTTGTTTTTTAAAATCATTCCCGTCCACATACATAAAGATGGCAGTATTGACATTATAAAGCAGACATACATTGCATTAACATGAAGAAGGTGTGCTATAGCACCACTAATTAGACCGATTGGCATCAAAAACATCATTATCACATATGCTTCACATATGAAATATGCAATTGCACAAATAATAAGCAAAATTAACAATCCTATTACAGACAATCCATCTGTTAAAATATTATGTGTGCTTGTTAAAAACTTCCTGCCTACCCAAAAATACAAAAAAATAAAGATAATAATACTAATCGCTGCCACTATAGAATCATATAATAAAAATATTAAATCTGATGACATACTCGGAATCAATTTATTCCGAATAAGAAGAAAAAATGGTAGCGATATAAAGCATATACAAGAATGTGCAACAATTGAAATAATGTTATTTCTTATTAACAAAGGCAATGAGTGCATATTATTCAACATGCTTGCTTACTCCTTATCATAAAAATTCCCACACAAACGATACACATCTACCTGCTTTGTGAAGAATTAAACACGGATTATGCGGATTTACGCAGATTTACGCGGATTTTATCGTGCTTATCGAATTTTCGTGGATTTCGCACAAGCGAATTTTCGCACGAACGAATCCGCGTAATCCGTGAAAATCCGTTAAATCCGTGTTTTATGTTTCTAAAAATCTGCTTTTGGTGTGTGACTGCCAATGGCAAGGTTTTTGTAGGGGGCGGACTTGTCCGCCCCGATATGCGTACGTTTATCATTTTAGAGCGAGCAAATTCTGTCAGAACGTGCGGGGGTCGGGACGGATAAATCCGTCCCCTACAAATGCAAGTAGGTTAAGATTTAGGCTTGGTAGCGGTTTTTTGTAGGGGACGGATTTATCCGTCCCGAGATTACCGCGTTCTGCGTTACTGGACGTTATCCGTCCTCGAATTGACGAGCGTGCATACCTCGGGACGGATAAATCCGTCCCCTACAAATGCCAGTAGGTTAAGACTTGGGATTGGTGGCGGTTTTTTGTAGGGGACGGATTTATCCGTCCCGAGATTACCGCGCTCTGTGTTACTGGACGTTATCCGTCCTCGAATTGACGAGCGTGCATACCTCGGGACGGATAAATCCGTCCCCTACAATTAACCGTCACTAATTTGTTGGCATTGGTTGGTTTAACAAGTGATTGTTAAACACGGATTATGCGGATTTACGCAGATTTACGCGGATTTTATCGTGCCTGTCGGATTTTCGTGGATTTCGCACAAGCGGATTTTCGTACGAACGAATCCGCGTAATCCGTGAAAATCCGTTAAATCCGTGTTTATGTTTAATAATAATCCGTATAAATTCATTAAATCCGCACCTACCTTACCATACCCCTCCTACGCCTATCCTCCCGATTATCCACAGCAACCACCTCTACCCCCTCCATCACATCACCGTCCGCACTACCACCCTCACCCTCTACACCGTCCACACCCTCTACCCCCTCCGACATACCCACAACCAAAGCCCCAGGCGAGGTCATTTCCAATTCCTCCAATTCCCCCACCTCACCCATACCAAACCCAAACATCAACGCGCCCTCTGCACTAGAACGCGGCTTCATTATCGCGAAGTCCTCGTCCGATATGCCTGGCTGTGTGGGGTCGGTATTGCCGTAGCGTACGCCGTGGAAGTCGTCCACGTTGCTTCCTGTGTTTTGCGGCATAAGGCCGCCTGCGCCGTCACTAACCCATATACGCCTTGCGGCCTCCTGGTTAGAAATACGGCTCGCGGGCGCTTCGCCCCAAAAGCTGTATACTCTGTCACGCTCGTTATTGTTGTTGTTCCACGCGCCTACTAGGTCGATTACATAGTCCATTTCCGATGCGGTTATTAGCTCCGAGAGCTGTGCCGTGCCGTTTACGAGCGCCACGCTTATATTACGGTTGCTAAAGACTAGGTCGATTACGCCGTCTACGTCAGTAATATTGTGGCGTGTGCCGTACGCAGACTGAGAGGTAGCAATAAGGAACGAGGTCTTTGGCGGCATTATTAGCTTATCCGTGGCTATTTCCGCACTAAAGTCAAACACAAACCATGGGTCGGCGATATGCCCTGCGCCGTCCGATACGTTTTGCACCTGCAAGGATTTACCAGCTAGTGAAAAATCCGTATCAGAAGCGTTGTAAAGCTCCACAAAGCCGTGCGAGAACGCGCCCTCCGCACTAAACGCGCGGCTGTAAATTTGGTTAATCACCAAGCCCTCTAAGTCCTCAAAGTCGGCGTTTACGGTGACGCTTCCGCCGCCTATAGGCATAGGCACGGTTGCAGTAGCCGTACGGCGGTTGGCCGCTACTTGCAAAGCGGCGGACACCGCCCCTGTTACCGCGATTGGGTCACTTGAAGCAAAGCGTTTGCCCACTGGCGCGGTTACGGTAATGGTGGTGGGCATGTTTGCGGACTGCGGCGTGGTGGGGTAAAAGGCGGTTTGCGCCGCCGCCGTACCCACCGCAGTTAGGCTAAATCTTTGGGAAATTTCGTCGCCGTAAATAATAATATCGTTAATAGACGTATTACCGCCGCGCGCTAGGTTGCTTGGGCCGTTGAAAATTACGCGTAGCTGAACGGTTTCCTTGTCGGTTGCTTCGACTGGCAACGCAAAATTGGTATAGGTCGGCCGTAACGCGCCGTAGGTGTCGTTGGTAACACGCACAGGCCGCATGGTAGAATTTTGAATTTCTGTGAATGGGCCAGTATCGCCTATGCGGTACGCAAGAATAAACTCGTCAGGCCCGCTGCCCGTAGACTTTTGGGAAGCGGAGAAGCGGATATTTTCGTAGCCAGTTGTCTTAAAGCTCATTTGGAACGCGGGCGCGTTTAGTATGCCGATATTACGCGCGGTACGCCATGGATTCGTGCTTGCCAGTGAGGCGTTATTGTACACAATCGGCGTTCTTGCCGTACCCGCAAAGCCGATTAGCCTTTGGGTATTATTGTCCCACGCCGTAAGCCTAAAGTCACTGCCAAACAATCCGCCGTTACCCACAAAATGGGATTCCGCAGGCGTAGAATTATTTACCGCCGTAGCAGTCTGTGACGTTTCTGTCAGCGAAGCCAAAATCAAACCAGTGGGCGGCGAGGTAAGATTAACATGAAGCGTAAGCGGCGCGGTTATATCGTCACATGTAACCGTAGTAGTAAAGGTGTCCAAAATATTCGGCTCGCCTTTGACAGGGCGTATGCCGTTTATGACAATCGAGCCGCCCACGACCTGCGCCGTTACTCCGCTAGGAAGCGGCGGCGACCATTCGCCTATAGTAATATCTGCATCGCCCACGCCGCTTACCTCTACCGTAGCACTTGGGCTATCGTCAGTAAGTGTTGCGGGGTTCGGCGTAAGAATTAGCACCTTGCCTAAGGAATCGCCGTAAAGGGCTATATCGTTAATCGAGGTATTTCCGTTACGTATTAGACTTGTCACGCCGTTAAAAATTACGCGCAGGTAAACCGTTTCCTTGTCAAACATATCCTCGGGCAGAAGGTAATCGTCATACGAGCTTTCCAGTGCCGCGTATGTGTTGTCGCCTGCGACATCACGGTAGGTAAGGATAGAGGAATCGGGAAGCGGTATAAAATCGCCCACATCGCCTACACGGTACGCGAGAATAAATTCGTCCGGCCCACTGTTTGTAGACTTCTGCGAGGAGTAAAAACGCACATTAGTAAAGCCCTCTGTAGAAAACTGTAGCTGAAACGCGGGCGCGTTCATAAGCCCGACATCACGAGCGGTACGCCAGTCATTAGTGCCTAGCATGGCATTATTTTCTATTACTATGGGCGTTCTGTCCCTGTCTGTCGTGCCTATGCGAATTTGCGTATTATCGTCCCACGCGGTAAGCCGCGCCGTATTCCAATAAAAGCCGCCAGTAGCCCCAAAATAGGATTCCTCGGGTATATTTGTGTTTATGGCTGTAGCGCGTGAGGAACGCTCTACTATTTCCGCCAATAATATCCCTGCGGGCGGCGCGGTAAGATTCACGTTTACCACAAGCTCGGTGGTCAAGCCCTCGCGGGTAACTGTATTTCTATACGTGCCTATTATATCGGGCTGCCCTGCCAAGGGTCGCACGCCCTCAATAATAATCAATTCGTCGTCTATGAGGTCTACGGTAACGCCCTCGGGCAATGGCGGCGACCATTCGCCTATAGAAATATCGTCCACAGCCGAGCCTAGCGCCTCCACCTCTGCGTACAGATGGGTGTTATTTATGGTTACTGGGTTTGGGTTTAGTATAAAGGTCTTTACATCGTCCATGACCGTGCCGCGAATCACAATATCGTTAATCGAGGTATTTCCTGCGCGTTCTAGCTCGCCGCTACCAGAAAATACCGCACGCAAATATACTATCGGCTGATTATCCAGCTCCTCGGGCAGTGCAAAATCCCAGTACGAGGACTGTAACGCCGAATAGGTGTCGTTGCCTATGCGGTGCGGTCTTACCGTAGAGTCGGGTATATGCGTAAATTCGCCCTCACTGCCTACGCGGTACGCAAGAACAAACTCGTCTGGGCCGCTTCCTGTAGATTTTTGTGACGTATACAAGCGTAAGTCCTTGAAGCCAGAGGTCGGCACTCTTATTTGAAACGCAGGGGCGTGATTTATGCTTGTGTCCCATGCAGGCCGCCATGTGTTTCCTGCTAATAGTGACGCGTTATTAAATACTATTGGTGTTCTTTCTGTACCTGCCGTGCCGATTAGTACCTGCTTATTGTCGTCCCATGCGGTGAGGCGTAGAGCAGGGCCGTACACGCCAGTTGTTCCTGTGAAGTGGGATATGGTTGGGTTGTAGCTATCGTTTGCGACCGCTTCTACGTCCGTTATGGTTAAGCCTGCTACGACCGCGCCCGTAGGCACTGGCAACGGCTCAAATTCTACCACCGCCGTAATAGTACCGCCGCCCCTAGGCATCTCAAACGTACCCACCGCCGAAAGGCGCGTGCTTGTGACAAAGATTTCCACATCCTCCATGCCTGTCACTACCAAGGGCGTACCCGCAGGAGCAACAAAACGATAGCCCTCGGGCGCGGTTATTGTTACGGTCATTTTGGTTTCTACCGGCTCGGAATTAGATGGGTGTATGTTGGTTCTCGCCATGTCAGAGCCATTGATAATAAGCATAACGATTTGGTCGTCGTCGTCGTCGGGCCAAGCTCCGCTTCCAGTAAAGCGCGGCATAAACCGCAAAAGCCTTGCCTCCGTTATTCCCGAGGAATTTCTCGCAGGGGAAATATAGCCCCAGTTGTCGTCAAAGTCGAAAAATGTCGTGTCCTCGCCTACTGAGGGAAGCCTATAGTCGATTCTCTCGAAGTCCGTTCTATTGTTGTGCGTGTTTCTAAAGCTGCCGCGCCTGCGTATGGCTACGTTACGAGATATGCCTGTGGCAGGGCCTTCTCCCCAAAAATTGGGTATAATATCAGGCTCGTTTACCGCGCCTACCAGGTCGATAATCCGCCATTCTTCCTCGGGGTCTATTACGTTGCTTTTTGGGCTAGTCGCTACTGCTTGCCATGCGCCGTCCTTGCTGTAGTGCGGCGTGTCGGGGCCTTCGGTGTCTGCCGCGAGAGCGGCTACGCGCGGCATTTGTGACGGCTCGATTATTCCGCCTGCGTTTTGCAGCGGTTCGTCACCTGTCACTAGAGCCGCGACTATATTTTTTAGCTCAATTTCCCATTCCATATCGTAATTGTCGTTTTTCCAGTCCTTTCCTACTACTAGGAAAGAGGAACGTGCGGCGATTTTTTGCTCCGCAAGGGGCAAAACCTGCCATGTATTATTGCCTAAAGCCTGCAACGAGAAGCCGTCAAGGGCAATGGCTTGATTAGTGGGGTTGTAAAGCTCTATCGAATTGTTTATTTGTCTAATCATAATGTCCGCGGTGTCAACGGTCAACGCCGAGGGCGTAGTATACGCGCCGTCCGCGGTAGTACGCGGCCTTGCGTTCCTTACGGCTTCAGTGGGTAACCTAAAGTCTATTTGCTCGAAGTCATAAGAATTATTGCGTGTATTTTGAAAGTCTTTCCTTCTAATAGATGTATTTTCCGAAAAATCGGCATCACTTACATAATCTACCAAGCGTGATAGCTCCGCGAGCGTAACGCCGTTTTGCGGTAGCAGGGCAGACGTGCCGTGTACAATCGCTACAGACATAGGGCTGGCAAAGATATTATGTGTACGCATATCCGCCTTGCCGTCAAAGTCGTGATGTGCGACTAAATATGACGAGCGCGCGGGAATACTCCTCGCCGTAAGCGGCATTACGCGCCATGCGTTTTCGTCCGCATTAAACACTTGCAGAGAGTATCTACCCATGGAAATGGTCTGGTCGGTGGGGTTAAACAGCTCGATAAAATCGTTGGCTATTTGGTTAATAATGATATTCGGCTCAATGCTTACGTCCTCGAATAGGTCTTGATTTATGGTAAAGCTACCGCCGCCTACTGGCATATTAAAATGGCCTATAGCGGTGTGCCTGTTCGGCTCTACACGCAGGCTAACGTCCGCCGCGCCGCGTAGGGGGATTACGTCCCCTGCCTGTGCGGCAAACTGCTTGCCAAAGGGCGCGGTTACGGTCATAGTCATGGGCGTTTGGTAGGGGTGAGTACCTGCGGGCGAGAATGTCGCCTGTGCGGCGGCTGTTCCTCGCGCTGTTACTTCGTTGTTGCCGTTGGATAGCGGTCTGTCGCCGCGTACGAGTGCTACGGATAGGTGATTATTGCTCATGGGAACGTCCCACGCCAAGTCCCAGTCGCGGATTACGTGGCGTACGCGGTGGTTGCGTACCTCTTGCGGAAGCAATACCGAGCGCGAATTGTCGTTGTACCAGTCTGTGCTTACCACAAGGAAGGACGAGCGCGCAGGAATTACCTCGCCGCGCAGAGGAAGCACTAGCCACTTGCCTAAATCGTCCGCAAGCGTGCCGCTACCGCCCGAGCCGCGCGCACCGTTTAATATTTGCAGGGAATAATTGTTTAAGTCGATACTGCTATGTGTGGGATTGTACAGCTCGATAAAGCCGTGCGAAACAGCGTTAGCCCCAGGCGAGCCTTGTCCGTAAACTTGGTTAATAAGTACATTCGGCTCTATGTGATTAGCAGAAAAGCTCGCATCAACTGTAAGCTCCACATTCTTGGCAGGCATAATAAATTCGCCGCTGGCGGAAAGTCTATCGGCCGCCACAGTTACGCTAAAGTTATTTAGCCCTAAAAAGCCCATCAAGCCAGGCACGGTTATTTTCGAGTTTGCATCAGCGGCGAAGTGCTGACCGTACGGAGGCGTTACCGTTACGGTGATAGGCGTACCCTGCGGCTGTGCCTCGGCAGGGCTTATGGTGGTTTGCTCCGCGGCAGTACCCTTTACGCTTACCGCAAACAAAGGCACGGCTACGCCCGACCATTCGCCATCTCCGCTATAGCGTGGGCGTAGGCTTTCGAGCTGGTTATCGGTTATTCCGCTTTCGTTTCGTGCAGGTAATATATTCCATTCGGGGGTTACATAGGCGGACACGTCATAGCTTTCGTCTGACGGTAGCCTAAAGTCTACGCGCTCGAAGTCTGCCTCGTTGTCGCCTGTGTTTTGCAGGTTTATTCTGCGTAGGGACGATTGCCGCGAAAAGCTAGAGGCAGGGTTTTTCATAGAGTTGGCTATTTCGCCAGAGGTGCTTACCGCGCCTACTAGGTCGATTACGCGTTCGTTTTCCGTTATTACGCCCTTGTTGTCAAGCTCTAGGGCTTCGTGACCCTCTGCGAGGATTACGGACATTTGAGAGTTGCTGAATTGTACGTCCCATTCCATATCGTAGGCTTCTATTACATAGCGTACGCGATGCTCGCGCGCGTCGGCGTGCACGGCCTCGCTACGGGAATTGTCGTTGTACCAGTCTGTGCTTACCACCAAAAAGGAGGACAACGCAGGGATTACCTGGTCGGTGAGGGGCAGAACATGCCAGTCATCGCCGCCGTTTGATAGCTGTAGCGACATGCCGTCCAGCTCTATGTCCTTGTTGGTCGTATTGTACAGCTCAATAAAGCCGTGGGATATGGCGTTCGTCCCTGGCGAGCCTTGTCCGTAGACTTGGTTGATAAGTATGGTTTGCTTGGCGGTGTCGCCAAGCGCGGTAATAGGCATGGTGGAAAGCGTAGAAGATAAAAGCATAAAAAGAGCAAGAAATAACGCTATGTGGCGATTTTTGTTTAACAATTTAAAGACCCCCTACAGATTTTGTGTTATTTATGGAACGTGGATTTAGTGGATTTTAAGGGCATGGAACGCGGATTTTCGCGGATTTGGCGGATTTCCGCGGATTCTTTCGGGCGTACTTTTGAATCCGTGAAATCTGCGTAAATCCGTGTAATCCGTGTTTAATTATCCTTTAAATCCGTGTTGCGTTAGCTTTTAATAAAGGTTAGAAAAAATCCGCGAAAATCCGTTAAATCCGCGAAAATCCGCGTTCCATCATTTTTTCTGCGGTGTTACTACAAAGTTAATTCCTCGTTAATCTGACTAAAAACCCACTCCGTTATTTTTTCCCCATTGAGATAAAGCTGATATGTCGTGCCTACCTCAAAGGAGGGCGAGGAAACCACCGCTCTGGCAAAGGTATTTGGCGCGGTATAAGAAAGAAGCGTTTCCTCGTCTGCGGATTTGATTTCTAGCAGTGTATCCTCGGTTTGGTAATACGGGAAGTGGAATGTCATGTTTGGCTGAGTGGATTCCGCCGAAATATTTACCGTGTTGCCAGTATTTATAAATTCGCCAGATGTAAGCATGACCTGCCCTGCGGGTCTTTCCCCCACAAACAAGCCGCTACCGTGCAGCGTGCCGCCCTCTACATAGATAAAGCCGTCCGATTCGATACTGTCGCGGCGAGTTTGCACGCGCACATTTCCGCCTAGCAGGCGTACAAACACATGTGCCTCGCCCGAAGCGTCGCGCGCGTTTATTCCGTCATTTATACTAAAAATGCTAATGTCGCCGCCGGAAATGGTGATGTTTTTCGATTCCAAGCCCTCGGAGGCGTTTACTATGTCTATATTGCCGCCTGTTACAACAATGGATTCGGCCGCGGAAATAGCGTCATCGCCTACGATAAAGCGCAGACTGCCGTCATTGATTGTGGCGCGGGTAGCCGCCTGTATGCCGTCACTTATGGCGGTTATGTCAAGCGTGCCGTCACTTATTACCACAAAGCCGCGTGACGGATTGGTGGCGTGGTTCGACTGTATTCCGTCACTGCCCGCGTTTATGGTAATCGTGCCGCCGTTTACCGTAACGCCGTCACGCCCGCGCAAGCCGCTGCCTGCGGCCTGTATGTTGAGCGTGCCGCTGTTTATTGTGAGATAGTCCTGCGAACGCAGTCCATGACGGCTCGCGCTGGTTACGTTTAGCGTGCCGCTTCCGTTGATAATTAGGTCGTTGTTTACGTATACCGCATCTATTACGGAATCCTCATCGGTTTGTGTGGTTCTGCGAGAGCCTACGGCGTTTGATACAGAGTTTTCTGTACCCTCTGTTAGGTAAATTTCTACCCTGCGCGAGTTTGGCGCGTTAATCGCCGCGCCGTCGGGGTTGTGCAGAGAGAAGTTATCAAATACGAGCTCTACTATGTCGTTTCTTCCTGTTTCGATAAAAATTTGTCCTCTGTAATCGCCGGAAAATTCGTACCGCCCTGCGGTGGTGATTGAATAAACGCCGTCGGGGAAATATTCGCCCGTAAAGCCATCGTCCTGCAGCGTGCTGTTACAGCCCGATAGAATACCTATTATACATGTGATTGCGGCAAAGAGCAAAAAATATTTTTTTGGGGTGGTTTGTGGGTTGGTTTTCATTTTAAATTCCTCCTATGAGATGGTTTTTTAAAGGTAATGGAACGCGGGTTTGGCGGATTTTAGAGGCATGGAACGCGGATTTTCGCGGATTTGGCGGATTTCCGCGGATTCTACGGAGTGGGCGGAGTGTCGTGGATATTTTTTTGTAAGGGGGTAGTTTAAGGGTATGGAACGCGGATTTAACGGATTTTCACGGATTACGCGGATTGGCTCGTGGGAAAATCTACGAAAATCCGCTCCGCCCGATAAAATCCGCGTAATCTGCGTAAATCCGTGTAAATCCGTGTTTGATTGCCTCTAAATACGTACGCTATTGTCTGCTGTGCCTCTCGCCCTCTGTGCCTCTGTGCCTCTGTGTGAAAATCTTTTTGACAAATAATGAACGCAGATAAAGCGTATAACTTCCATTTTTTAGTTAAAAGATTTTTTCACACAGAGGCACAGAGGCACAGAGGGAGCGAGGCACAGCAGAAGCACGAACGAATCCGCGTAATCTGCGTAAATCCGTGTTTAATGTTTTTAAAATCCGCGAAAATCCGTTAAATCCGCGTAAATCCGCGTTCTATCCTATCTACTCTGCGGGACGATATTCCCACAACACTCCGCCGTAGAAAAGGGGCAATGCCCCCTAGTCGTCCCATTTAATGGAAATTACTTCCCCTGTAACAATATCAAGCCTAACCTCTGCTTCGAGGTCGGATTCAAAGTCTACTTCTACCTCCCAGACCCATTGTCCGCCCTTAAAGGTAAGGTCAACCTCGTCAAGCACGCCGTGTTCTTCCAGTGCAGACACCGCCGCCATGGCTATTTCCGCCGCCGTAAGGCTATTTATAGGCGGATTTAGCGGCGTGACCTTGCGGTCGGTTAGGTCGTAGCTGTACGCAGGCGTTATGGCTGGGCTAATGGCAGAAAACGCAAAAACCGAGCCAGATAACGCAGAAAACATAATAATAATCACTAACGCGGCATAAGCAGGCTTTTTTAGCTTTTTTGAGGTTTCCAAAATGCAGTCCAAACGCCGTTTTAGGCTTCGCTTACCGCCGTAGAAGCAGGTGGAAAAAAGCGTAGAGCTTTTTTTCTTGCCCACCATTTCTACTATTAGCTCGGCATAATACAGCCTGTTTTCCTCGCCAATGTCCTGCAAAACGGCTTCGTCACATGATGTTTCACATTCGGTTTGCAGCGTGCTGTTTAGCCAGTACGCAATCGGATTGAACCAATGAATGGCGACCGCGGCGACCGACAGCAGCTTTACATACAAATCGCCGCGCTTATAATGTATCAATTCGTGTCTGAAAATCATTTCCAGCTCGGTGTTCAAAAACTGCTTGGCAGGTAAAATAATAACTGGCTTGAAAAAGCCTGTAAGCATAGACGTGGAAACAAATTCTAGCTCAATTAGCTTTATTTCCTTGTTTTCCAGCCCTTTTTCCTTTTTTATGGCGTTATACAGGGCGAGTGCCTGCTCGTCTGTGACTGGCTTGCCCCAACGCTTGACAATTCTCTTAAAATGAAGATACCGCCATGAATGGTACGCAAAAATCGCAAACGCCGCGACCGCCCATATTGTGACTAGCGCGGAGCTTTCCTGTGAAATGGCAAAAACAGGAATATTAAACAGCCCATCGCCCCACACAGGGCGAAGCGGAACAAGAAAGCCCACAAGCACAACTAGCCAAACGGCGTACCTATGCTTTGGCTGAAACCAGCGGAACGACAGCATACTAAGCACCGATACGAACAGAATTAAAACGGACATAGTAAGCGAAACCGAAAGGAAGGTTAAAGCATTTTGTGCCATGACATCACCCCCTACTTTCCAGCCAAGCCCGAAGCTCTACGACCTCTTGCTCCGAGAGGTTGTCGCCGTCATACAAGGCCTTGACTAGGCTTCCTAGCGAGTTGCCCCTATATCTGTCCGCGAAGCCCTCGATTTCGATTTGCATATAGTCCGCTTCTCTGACAATGGGCGTGTAATTGCGTTCGCGGCCTATACGGCTAGTTTGCAAAAACTCCTTTTCCGTAAGGCGTACGAGCATGGTAAGTACGGTCTGCTGTTTCCATTTTTTGACAGGCGACAGCTTGCCCATTATTTCCAATGTGGTAATGGGCGACGGATTGCTCCAAATGATTTTCATAACTTCAAATTCCGCATCGGGCAGTTTTTTCTTGGGAAGCATGGTGGCGACCCCCTTTTGGTTTGCTGTTGGTGGTTCATTGATTCATATTCTACATGTATAGAACCTAGTTGTCAAGAGTGGGAATGATTCTTGTATGGGGCATGTAAAAAAATCAATGGAACGCGGATTTACGCGGATTTAACGGATTTACGCGGATTTTTTCTTGCGTTTATTCAAAACTTACGGATTGCGGATTGCGTAGGTTTTTAAAGGGTATCAAACACGGATTTAATGGATTTACACGGATTACGCGGATAAAAAAACGTGCCAGACAAAATCCGCGAAAATCTGCGTAAATCCGCCAAATCCGTGTTTAATCTATAATATTTTTGTAAGCTCCAAATAAAGACCTAGAACGCAGTTTGCACAAGAAAAAATCCGCGAAAATCCGCATTCCACATTTATTTAAGCTAGACAGGACGAAAACACGCCCCCATATGTATGCCCGAAGTCGGAATTGAACCAACGACACGAGGATTTTCAGTCCTCTGCTCTACCAACTGAGCTATTCGGGCAAAAAATATATACTTTTGGACACGAGAAGCAGTATAAACCACATGGGGCTTGTTCGTCAAGTGTAGATTTTTGAATTTTGGCTACACAACCATAAACCCCCAAAGCATACCAAATTTATCCTTAAAATTTCCCACTAGCTCGCTGTAAAAGGTTTTAACAAACGGATTGTCCGCTATGCTGCAAGCCCTTAATATTTCATAGCAAGCCAACAGCTCCCCGCTTGTTTGGAATTGCACGATTAAGTGAACAGGGAAATTGAGCGAGGTATCCTCGTTGCCGAACATGCAGTCATTGTCATTAAGAAACACAGCCTGCCCCTTAATTTTCATGTTGGCGTGGGCGATACGGTTATCGCCCGCCCATTTTTCGGGGTCATAGTCGCAAAAGCGGACGATTTCGTCCACCTTGGTGTCAAACGCCTTTTCATATAAGGCAATCGCCTTTTCGCAATTCCCCTTAAAATGTAGATGTGGTATAAGCATAATTCCCTCCCTAGGATAGGTCTAATTACACACGCTTTACGGGCTGTCGTATCACTGTTTTTAGCTTATCCGGCGCGGTTTTGCGTGGGTCGTTTAGGTAAATTTCGTGGTGACGGCGTTTGCCGCTAATATCACAGGCATAACCATGCGCGGTCATAAACTGCATGATTGCGGCGTTTGTTCGCGGCTCGTCGTCATATGAGCCAATGTGCATGGCTTGTACGCAAAGCCCCTCGGTTAATTTTTCAAGCCGCGCCCGAGAAAGATTAAGGTGCGGTTTTTTCTTGGAGAGAATGGTCTTTGCCGATTCAAAGACATCTTGTGTTACAAACTCGGGCTGTCGTATCATCGAAGTCCAACAGTATTTGTCCTTATCCTTGTACCATTCGTCCGAGCCGTCATTAAGCCACCACAAGCCCTCAAGCGGCGGCACGACATACTGCAAAATTTCCTTGTTTTCCATTTTAATAGTGTAGGAAAGCCCATATAAAATTTCCACAGCAGACTTGTATTCCTCGCTTGTGTTGGGGTTGCCTGTGCCGTCTGCCATAATAAACAGCATTTCTGGCACGTCTATGACAGCGGGAGCGGTTTTTGGTTGGTAGAGGTCTTTTTGGGTTTTCTTAAAATCAATCGCCATTTTTGGTTTCCTTTCTTAGTGGCAACACGCTTTGCTTTATATACGCCCTAATCTTCTTAACAGCCCAATCATAATGACTAGACGTAACCGAAACGCAATAACTGCCAAGAGTCGAGCCGCCCACCCAAGAAAACGCCTTTTTCTCGAATAATTCCTCGTTTGAGAATCGCCCGATTAAGTCTAGCACCTTTTTATGGCTTTCACAAAGCATTTCCTTTGAATCGTCATAAGACACGGCTTGATGTTTTTCCCAAAACATGACGTTCATATCACCGTATGTTTTCCAGTTATACGGCTCGGGCAAAAAAGGCTTCGCCTCGCCCCTTTGGTTAGACATCACCCAGTTTAACAGCAACGAATGCCATTCGTAAAGGTGAACGAACACATCACGCAGGTTTTTGTCGCGCTTCCAGTGCGCCTCGCCCTTGCCGATACTGGGGTCAAAGTCGAACGTCACGCTTTTTTCGTCTGGCAGTGTTTCAATTAGCTTCCATAGCTTTTCAAATTGCTCATTCGCCGCAGTGAGTAAATCCTGCTTTGTTGACGGTCTTGGCATGGGAATACTTCCTTTCAGTTTTATAGATTGCCGAAACTACCCTCTACTTCTTGCCAATCAACAAACAATTTGTATTTTTCGGTCGTAAACCGCAATACGCAATAATTAGGGTCGTCTGCGTTGGGGAAGTGGTTTTCCATTCCTGTATACCAATTTTCGCGCTTGCTTGCCGTGTCTGTTAGCACTTCCAGTTTTCCGCGTAGCGTAATGCTGTATTCCTCGGACGAAAAGCACACGGCGGCGCGGCTGTCACGTCTGGCGCGCTTTGCCCAGTTGCTTTCTACGCCAGAGCAAAATGTAAGCTGTCCGATTCCGTTCGCCCTAGACGGCGTGATAACGGCGGCGGTTACTCGCCCGTCTAAGTCCTCCTGCGCGAGTACGCAGTGCTGATTTTTGTATTCGCCCGATGCGGTTCTGCTTTGGATTATTTCGCTTGCTTTTTTTAGTTTTTCGTTTAAATCCATTACTTCACAACCTTTACTTTTATAATAATTTAGCATCTCGTCAATTTTCCTCTTGTCGTAGCTTGTAACACAATCGGACAAGACAGCAACGCCATAATTTGCCTTGCGTAGGTTGTAGCAGGTTGATTTGACACAAGCGACAGCATCTGCCCCTGTTATATAGAAATCGCGTATTTTGTTTTTGTCGATAAAATCCGCAAATTCCGCACTGGTTAGCGCGTTTCCCTTGTATTTAGTAAAGATGTTTGTTGACACTATTTTTAGGTCTGGGGCTAATTCTGCCCCGCGTGTATTAGGCTTAAAAGTCCTCGTGCCGTCTGATAAATTTTCATGCCTTATATAAACCACATGGATATTGTTACCAGCCGCCCAATCAATCGCCTTGTTGATATTGTCGATAACATCCTTGTAATTTTTTGTTATGTCGTTTTGAATATCTATTATGACTAAGGCTTTTGTTTGCATGGGTTTACCCCTTTAATATTTCGTTTTGTATTTTCTTGCTAAACCCGCCCAAAATCAAGGCATACGACTTGTCTGCCATGTCGCGCAAAACATCGTCAGGGACATCGCCGTCGACATACACCGAGTTCCAATGCTCCTTGTTCATATAGTATCCTGCCACAATATCGCCCTTGTACTGCTCCCTGAGAAACTGTCCGTACAACGGCTCTAGCTTGAGCGTTATTATTTCCTTGCCGTATTTGTCGCCTGCGTGCATGATAAACATTTTGTCGCGGATTAAATAACGGTGGGCTTGCCATTCCTGCTTGTAGTCCTTGGTTACGCCCTTTTTAGCCTTGCAATAGTCCTCAAACCAGTTGTATTTTTGCATATGCTGTCCTCCTACTTTCTAAGTTTTAGTTCTATGCCCTGCTCGTCCGCCACAGCTTGAAACAGCCGAGCGGCGGCTTTAGCCTTTTCTTTAATTGGGTCGTTTGGGTTTATTTCGTTCTCGATTTGGCGCATGATGTTTTTTAAATTGCCAAGCTGCAAAAGATTTACCGCTACGCAGAAAAATGATTTTTTTCGTCCATCATTAAAATTGGCAAGCAGATTTTGTAATATTGCTATTTTCTCATTTTGCTCGGAAATATAGCCGTTTATGCCGATTTGCTTGACTTTCTCAATATCCCTAAGCTGATTTTTATGCGTGATAAAGGAATCGCCAGTGTCGGCGTTGTCATATCGTTTGCATGGATATTCACCGCAGTGCCAGCAATATTCAAGCCCCTTTTTCTGACAGCAGGTAAGCACTGCGCAGGCAGGGTGTACGTCCGAAAAGCCCGCCCCCGCACAGCCAGGGCATTTGAACGCGCCATTGGTATGCTTAAAGTAGTTGGGGCATAATCCGCAGTTTAGCCCACAAGCGGAAAATTCTGGGAAATTTCGGGTTTTATATGTCATGGTTGACCTCGATTCGTTTACTGAGCCTATCCTACCACACCAAACACGACAACAGTATGTCCTATTTATATAGCTCCAAAATTTTTTTGGCGGCGGCTTTTAAATCTTCCGCGATATAGTCAGGCTCTAGCACTTTTACCTTGCCGCCAAAGCTAAGCAACCAGCTAACCAAATATTCGCGATTGGCAAACCCAAACTCGAATAAAATCCCCTCGTGCGTTTCTGTGTAGCAATCAAGCCCATAAATTTCGATAAGCTGATATTTTGCGGACGGGTCAAATATCGCGGCTAGCTTGACATCATCTGTAAACCCAAAATCCCGCTTCTCCTGCGGTATTTCGCGCGGCGAATAACGCTCGTCACACATCGACAAATTCCACAGCCTTTGCAGCTTAAACAGCCGCCAGTCCTGCCGTTCCAAGCAAAACCCAAAAACATACCACGACGACCATTGAAATATTACAAAATACGGCTCAATTCGACGGCGACCTTCGCCCTTGTCATAAAAATAGTCAAACTCAATTAGCCGCGCCTCTAGCACGGCTTGCTTAATGCGTTCGATTTTGTCGGTAAGCTGTCCTTTATAATAGGAAGCAAGGTCGATAATGACTGGCTCGCGCATGGAAACAACCGCGCTGGCGTTGGCGTGTAGCTTGTCCAAAATCCGCTCTATGCCCGAGCTCTGCGAAACACTGCCAATGCCCTTTATCGCGGCGATAATGCCCGACAATTCGTCCGTTGTGAGTACGCTTTTGTCTAGCTTAAACCCCTCGGCAATGGAAAGCCCGCCGCCCGCCCCTTGGTGCGTTATGACTGGGATTCCCGCCATGCACAGCGCGTCAATATCACGCCCAATAGTACGGCGCGTTACCTCGAATTTTGCGGCCAGCTCCGGCGCGGTTACGCGTTCCTTTTGCAGCAGAATGGTGACAATGCCAAGTAATCTGTCGAGTTTCATTTTAGGTGACCTCCGAGATGGGTCGGATAATAATACGCTTGTAGTATAGCAGATAAACGTGACATGTGTATGGCGTGTTTAAACAAAAAATTTCCCTTGCATTTTCCAACGCTCTTTGATAAAATTCCTCTCGTGTACTTTTCCCCATGCCCGAGTGGCGGAATTGGTAGACGCAAGGGACTTAAAATCCCTCGTTCGCAAGGACGTGCCGGTTCGAGTCCGGCCTCGGGCATATATAAAAAAGGAGTGTTCCCTATGAAATTTTGTCCTAGCTGTGGCAATGAGCTTGCGGCGGATTCTAGGTTTTGTGCGGGGTGCGGCGCGGCGGTGGACGGAGGCGCGGCAAGCCCTAGCACGACAGCAAGCCCTAACGCGGCTATGGCGGCGGCTACAGCGGCGGCAAGTACCGCGCTTGGCTTTTTTAAGTCGTTTGTTAAAAGCCCTGCCACCGCAATAAAAACTAGCAGTATAAATCAGCCAGAGGGCATTATTTACATCGCGTTATTGCCAGTAAGCATGATTTTGTTTTTGTATGCCTTTATGTGGCGTGCTGTCGGCGATTTGGTAAAAGAGATAGCTATGTCTGCCATATTTGAATTGCTTATACACACAGCTGTATGGTTTGCTATACTTATTGTAATCCCTTTGCTTGCGTATAAGGTTTTGTTCGACAACGAAGAAAAAATTGCTATATCCGACATTTTTCCTGTTTTTGCGGCGGCTACCTTGCCCGTGACGGTGAATTATATCTTGGGTACGGTTGGTATGCTTTTTAATATTTCCGTTGGATTTGGGCTTTTCTTAGTGGGCGCATTTGGCTTTGGCTCTATAGCCTTTTGGATTTTACACGCCACCGCAGTAAAAAGAACCTTTAACGTCACCAACGAGCAGACCGTCTACTCGTCCATATTAACCTATGTAGTGGCTACGGCGTATTGCGCGTTTGGTATGGGGCGTGTGCTTAGTGGCTTTTTTGGAAGCCTTACAGACTTGATTTATGGGGGGCTGTGGTAAAAGGCAAAGCCCTACGACAAACGCATAAACGGTAAAAGCATGAATAGCAAACGCATGAATTGCAAAAGCGTATAGCTTCTTTGATTTTAAATCTGATTAACACGGATTTAAGCGGATTCACGCAGATTTACGCGGATTTTTGCACGAACGAATCCGCGTAAATCCGTGAGAATCCGCTGAATCCGTGTTTGTTTTATACATCAGACAATAGCCCTCTCCTCAAAAAATCCAACGCAAACACCATAGCGCGTGTACGAACGGCATTACGCGAGCCTTTAAAATTATGCTTCTCGCTCGTCAATTCTCCATTCACATACAGCCCCATATAAACCAAGCCTACGGGCTTTTCCGCCGAGCCGCCCTCAGGCCCTGCTATTCCTGTAGTGGAAAGCCCTACGCACGCACCGCTTTTTTCGGCGGCGTTTTTTGCCATTTCCATGGCGACCTCCGCACTCACCGCGCCGTGCCGCGCGAGCAGGTCTTTACATATGCCAAGCCGTTCTATTTTCGCCTCGTTGGAATAAGTGACGAAGCCCTCGCGGAACACAGCGGAACAGCCCGAAACAGACACTAGCTCCGAAGCAACAAGTCCGCCAGTGCAGGATTCCGCTACCGCGAGAGTAAGCCCCTGTTCCCTTAATAGGTTCAAAACCGTTTCCGCAAGGCTTGTGTCGTCCTCGGCGTAAACCTGCACACCTAGCCGCCTGTAAATCTCGTCCGCTATGGGCGAAATTAGGCTGTCTGCCTCTTGATGTGATAGTGAGCTGTCAAGGCTTCGAGGCGACATTCCCACCAAGTTGATGTTTTGCGTTTCACGCAAAACATCAACCGAGCAGTCGGAGGAAAGGGGCAATGCCCCTGAGGCGGTTAAGCGTATATGCACCTCACCAACCTTAGCATAAGGCGCAATAGTAGGATTCGTCTGCGTATCAATCAAGTCACGCAACATCGTTTCTACTTCCAACTCGCCCCTACCGATTATTTTAAGCGTACGCGAAACAAACACGCGCCCTGTTTTTTGCCGCAAAAAATCGGCGGCATAGCCCAAAAACATAGGCTGTAGCTCGTGGGGCGGGCCAGGGAACATCATTAGAATTTTGCCGTCCGCTCTGGTGTATACAAGCCCTGCCGCAGTGCCGTGATGGTTCGGTAGCTCCGTCCGCGCGGCCTCGCCGAAAAACCGCTCCGCTACCTCCTGCGTAATATCGTCCTGCGTAGGCCCAAGGCCGCCAGTAGTTATTACCATGTCTGCCTTGCCGAAAGCGTGTTCGAGCGCGGCGGCGAGGCGTTCGTGGTTGTCGCCCACGGCAGTGTGCGTATACACCGCCACGCCAAGCGCCGCCAATTCCCGCGACAAGAACGCCGCGTTGGAATTTACTATATTACCCAAAAGAATTTCCGTGCCTACGGTTAAAATTTCCGCAATAATATAAATCACCTCGCAGGGCGCGTTATCTCGCCCTAATAATCACCTGCGTGCCTTGCTCTATTTCCGAGCCCGCCGTGGGATACTGCTGATATACCGTGTGCGTAGCGACCGCGGGCGGATTATTTTCGTCTAGTGGTTCTGGGTTGGACGTTACGGGGTTTGCTTCCTGCTGGTTGGTCTGAGTGCGTTCGTCCGTAATAAGAACGGTGGGCAGGCCTGCCTCGGTAAGCACAAAATGCGCCGTTTCGTCACGCAAGCCTACTACGTCTGGCACGGAAACCATTCGCTCGGGTATGCGCGTGGCAGGGTCGGTAAAGAACGTAATCGGCGCGTTTTCGGGCATAGCCTGCCCTGCCGCAGGCCATGTGTGCGAAACAATCGTGCCGCCGCCCACGGCTTGATAGCTGCCGCCGCCCATGTTTATAGCGGTGCGTACCGCTTCGGAAAGGCGTTGCCCTGCGAAGTCTGGCATAGGCGTACCGAAAATTTCGGGGGTGGCTTCGCCCTCGCCCATAGGCTGGATATTCCGCTCGCGGATTAAATCAACCAAAAACTCGCGCATTAGCGGCCCGACCGTGCTACCTGCGTAGTAGTCGTCGCCCTCTATGCGGTCGATGGTTAATAAAACCAAATACTGCGGATTTTCCACTGGCAAATACGCCACAAAGGTGGGAATATGCTCGCCGCCGTCCCTTTCTCCCTGCTGCGCCGTGCCTGTTTTCCCTGCTATGTCATGCCCTTGGATATGCGCGCGGTAGCCTGTGCCTGTTAGCTCGCTTACGCCCGGCCGATTGTTGATTACATAGCGTAGCTCCGTGCGTATAAAGTCGGACGTTTCCTGCGAAATAACGCGGCGTACCACGGTGGGCGTGTTTTCCTGTACCACGTTGCCGTTGCTGTCTACTATTTGTGACACTAAATACGGCCGCATTAGGTTTCCGCCGTTTATAAGCGCGGCGTAGCCGTTTATGACCTGCAAGGTGGTGGCGTTGAAGCCCTGCCCTATGGCGGAGGTCGCCATTTGTACTGGCTGTAGCATGGAGTAGGGGTACATTACTAGGGGACTGGAAACGGCTTCCTCGCCTGGGAAGTCTATTTCCGTTTGCTCGCCGAAGCCGAAAAAGCCGCGGTAGCGATAGAACAAATCGCGCCCTAGCTGACGGTTAATATCTATCATAGCCACGTTGCACGAGCGGTAAATCGCGCGCCTAAGGCTCAAATTGCCGCAGCCGTAGGTGTTCCAGCAGGTTACGACACGGTCGAGAATTTGCCGTCCGCCTGTGCAGTGGAACGTGCTATGCGGCGATATTACGCCCTCCTCTATGGCGGCGGCTATTACAAACGGCTTGAACGTAGAGCCAGGCTCATTGCTTCGCGTGGTGTGATAATTACGCCACAGCGACATAACCTGCGTGGTTCGTTCCGCTTCGGTTAAATCGTCCCAAATTTCCTGCAATATGGGGTCGGTAAAATGCTCGGGATTGTACGGCTCGTCCAAGGAAAATGTAGGCGCTTGTGCCATAGCGAGAATTTCGCCTGTGTGAGGGTTCATTACTAGCAATGCCACAAATTGTGATACATACTTGATGTACGCTTTGTTTACATGCTCCTGCGCCAAACGCTGTATATCGGCATCTAATGTCGTAACTAAGGTATAGCCGTCACGCACTGGAATTGTTTCCGTATTGCCCATGACCCACATGTTGCGGCCTTGCTCGCCGCGCAGCTCGTTTTGGTACTGCAATTCTAGCCCCCATGTGCTATCGCCGCGCGTAAAGCCGATTACCTGCGGCGCGAAAAGCGGGTCTACATATCGGCGTACAGAAACCTCTGTACTATGCACGTCTAGGAATTTACTGGTAAGCTCGTTGGCTATATCGGCAGGTACCTCACGCTTTAATACCCTGTGATTCCTGCCCTCACGCAGGGCGAGCTTGCCTTGCTCGTCCAACGCAAACAACGCCACAAGCTCATACATAGGAATACCCAGCTTTTCGTGAAGCTCGTCAAAAACCGCCTGCCGTATGTCCTCGTTCGGGTGCGTTCGCTTGCGGCTTTCGTGCCTATTGTGCAGGGCTTCCACGTCTAAGAATATAGTATACACCTTTTGTGTGGCGGTGATTGGCTGTCTGTTTCTGTCCAAAAATCCGCCGCGTAGTGGTTCAAACGTCTGCGCGACTGATGCTCTGTCGCGGTTTGCCGCCTGCCGCGCCGCTTCTACGGCATACTCCTCGCCGTATTCCTTTTGCAGATACCATATCCGAAAAAGAAGCCCGCCGATACAAAGATTAAAGACTACAAGCAATAGCAAAAAACGCCTCGCGCGTCTGTTTGCGGGCGGGTCGTAGGGCGGGTTTGATTTTCTTTTTTTGTGGTTGGTTTCCATTTTTATCCCCCATGATTTTTTTGTTTTTTTATTTCCCTTATTTTTCTCTCTGCTTCGTCCGCGCCTTTTTTGTAAAAGGTGCGGCGTTCCTCGGTGGTCATGTTTTTTGTAATCTCATAATGGTATTCCCTTACCTTATGAATATCCCCAACGGTAAAGGCAGGGCTGATATTCAATTCTGGCATGGCTATTCCCCCTTTTCCACAAGCATTGTAGGTTGGATAATGTCCCTAGCTCCCCCCGAATAATCTATTCATAGACTCGGACAAATGCCTTGTTACATCGCTCCAAAAATAATTGTGCTGCGGCAGAACGTCCTCGTCGTTGTTTAGCGTAACGCCGCCAAGGCGCGGCACGTATATGTTGACTACCTGCGCAGGGTCGGGCGCAGACATGCCTAGGCGTTCCTGCGCTATGCGTTCTATTTCGGCGGGCGTGTAGCGTTCCTGTAGGCTTGCCCTAAGCGTGGCGTTTTCGGCTTGTATACTGCGCAGCTGACGTGAAGCGGCGTTTATGGCTACCTGCGTATTGGAATTTTGCGCTTGAAACCACGCCGAGCCTATACCGCCAACCAAAACGAGGAGAAGCGTAACCGTGATTTTTTTAAGCGGGAAATTTTTGAGCCGTTCCTTGTATATAACAAATCGGGCGTAGCGGTTTTCTAGTACGACTGGTGCGTTGGGGTTGGGGTTATGCTTGGGATTTTTGGGTTTTTTGGGCTTTTTCATGGGTTATACCTCAATTCGTGCTGTTTTTTGTTAAGGGCATGGAACGCGGATTTAAAAGCGATGGAACGTGAATTTAAAAGCAATGGAACGCGGATTTACGCGGATTTAACGGATTTTCGCGGATTTTTTCGGGCGTGCTTTTTTATCCGTGTAGTTAGAAATTTACGTATTGTTCGTATTTCTGCTGTGCCTCGCTCCCTCTGCTTTGTGCCTCTGTGCGAACTACTGTGTGAAAAAATCTTTTAACTAAAGAATGGAAGTTATACGCTTTACCTACGTTCATTATTTATCAAAAAGATTTTCACACAGAGGCACAGAGGCACAGAGGGAGCGTGGCACAGCAGACAATGAAACGCGGATTCAAGGGCTTCACACGGATTTAACGGATTTTCGCGGATTTTGCGGATTTTATCTGCGTTATATTATATATGGATTTACGCGGATTTTCATGGGTTTTTGTAGGGGACGGATTTATCCGTCCCGAGGTATGCACGTTCGTCAATTCGGGGGAGGATAACGTCCATTAACGCAGAGCGAGGTAATCTCGGGACGGATAAATCCGTCCCCTACATATTTACTGCCTGCTTGTCCGTCCCCTACATATTTACTGCCTGCTTGTCCGTCCCCTACATAAAACATGCAAATTTCGCCGTCCGTCCGCGTTCCGTTAGCTTTCAATAAAACCTCGAAAAAATCCGCGAAAATCCGCCAAATCCGCGAAAATCCGCGTTCCATGCCTTTAAATCCTTTAAATCCTTTAAATCCTTTAAACCCTCTCCCCCACTCTCAACTTAGCACTATGCGAGCGTTTATTCCTCTCAACCTCTGCCGCCGTCGGAACAATCGGCTTGCGTGTAACCAGCCTAAGCGTAGGCGTTTTTCCGCATACACAATACGGAATATCACGCGGACATTCGCAGGGCGAGGCGAGCTTGGCGAACGTAGCCTTTACAATTCTGTCCTCTAGGGAATGAAAGGAAATGACGGCTATTCTGCCGTTGGGCGCAAGGTAGCCTACCGCGGCTTGCAAAACCGCGCCGAGCGGCGAAAGCTCGTTGTTTACGGCTATACGCAACGCCATAAATGTACGCATGGCAGGGTGCGGTGCGGACGGCTTAAAGGGCTGTGACTTTTCTATAATGGCGGCAAGGCGCGAGGTCGTTTCGATAGGCGCGATTTCGCGTTCTTGGCAAATACGCCGCGCGATTTTGCGTGAAAATCGTTCCTCGCCGTACTCGAAAAATATTTTGACTAGCTCTTTTTCGCTATACTCGTTGATTATTTGCTTGGCGGTTAGCGGCGAAGCGGTGTCCATTCGCATATCTAAAGGCCCATCATGGCGGAACGAAAAGCCGCGCTCGGGCGCGTCTATTTGGTGTGACGAAACGCCAAGGTCGAGCAAAACGCCGTTTAGCGCGCCCTCTTTTATTCCCAGCTCGCGCATTATGTCCTCGAAGTCGTGGAAATTTCCGCGTACTGCCGTGAAGCTCGGCGAATTGATTTTTTTCGTAGCGGCAATAATGGCGTTTTCGTCCCTGTCTATGCCGATTAGTCTACCTGCCGTAAGCTGTTGGCAAATAAGCGCGGAATGACCGCCGCCGCCTAAGGTGCAGTCTACGTAAACGCCGCTTGGCTGTATTTGCAACGCGTTGATTACCTCGTTGGGCAGGACTGATTCGTGGTTAAATTCTGCCATTAGTCAAGCCCCGGTATGGGTACAGTATTCACAAACGGCGGCGGCGTGCTTACTGGCTCTTGTGCAGAGCCTAAGCCCTGCCAGGGCGTGGCGGTAGGCGTAGGGGTATTATCAGGCGAAAACACGTCAAAGGCAGGGTCGGGATTGTCCAGATTTAGCGGCGGTACATAGTTTGGATTGGGCGTTAGCATACCAGTTATCATGTCAATAATATATTCGGGGTTGTCGTGCAAGCCGTCCCAAAAGCCGCCGTTATTTTGGCTAGGACCGACAAAGCCGCTCATATGAACAGTACACGCTACGCCCTGCCGTACCATTAGCGGAAATTCCAAGTGCCTGTCGCCCACCGCCGCGGAAATATCGTCGATGGGCACAGCCCTAACTATGCCTACGCGCGTTTCCACTGTTTCGTCGGGGCAGTAAGGACCTGCCACCATGCGCGATTCGTTGCAGTAGGTGAATTTCTGGTGTACCTCACAATACTGTGTGGGTACGTGAATGGTGGCGAAAACCTCGCCGACAACGCGGTTTCCGCGCGGGTCCTGGGAGCATAGCTCCGTAGGCAAATGCCCCGAATCAAGGCAAGCGTTCGCCGAGGTAATGCCCGAGGGGCGTTCAAAGGAACGCGCAGGCAGATTGGCGTGGATTTCTGACATAATCGCGCGCCAAACAGGCTGATGAAACTCGCGCGCGCGAGTGTGCATGGGCTTTTCGTTGTCGTTGCCCATCCATATAGAGGCGGTATAATAGGGCGTAAAGCCCGAAAAGCCTAAGTCGCGGTTGCTTTGTGACGTTCCTGTTTTTCCTGCTATTTGAATTTGGCCGCGTAAGCCCGAGGCCGAAGTCCAGTTTGCACTGCCGCCAGTGCCGCGTGAAATAGTGTCCATCATGCAATTGGCTAACAAAAACGCCGTAGTAGCGCGTAAAACTCTTTGCGGCTCGTGCCGATTGTCCAGTAAAATTCTGCCCTCGTGGTCCTCTACTCGGGTGTACAGCACAGGGCGGTTGTATTCGCCCATATTGGCTATGGTGGCGTACGCTCCTGCAAGCTCTATTAGCCTTGTTCCGTTTGTCATGCCGCCCAAAACAATCGCCGCACCGTCATTGGGCGCGAGCGTGGAAATTCCCATTTCCTCCAAGTAGCTCATCATCATGGGTACGCCGTTTTGCGTAATAGACGGGTCTGCCGCCGCACGCGCCGATACCACGTTGCCCGAGGCGTAAATGGCGTTGCGTACAGTGGAAAGCCCGCGATAGCCGCTCCAGTGGTTGGTAGGTGTCCAGTCGGCACTGCCTGGGCGTACTAGGCGAAAGGGAATATCGTCAATAACCGTGGCAGGCTGTACCGCGCCCACGTCTATAAGCGCGGCGAACGGCGCGAGCGGCTTCATTTGACTGCCTGGCGAGCGTGTCGCCTGTGTAGCACGGTTAAAGGCGCGGTTGGCTTGCTTTTCGCCCCTCACTCCGCGCATGGCTACTACATGCCCTGTGTGGTGGTCGATTAGCACAAACGCGCTTTGCGGCTGCGGCACGCTAAACGTACGCTCCGCGCGTATTTCGTCCGCCTCGGTTAAAAGCGTAGCCTTCATTTCTTCTTCAAAGGCGGCGACCGCGTCCATACTGGCGACATCGCGCTGGCGTGTGTAGTGGCGCGTTTGCTGTGTAATCGAATTGTATACCGACAAAAGATAGGTTACTTCAATATATGCTCCAGGCCCAGGCCACAAGGAATCGTCCAGATAAGCCCTGTCCACTATGGCTTGCTTGTCCAAGTCCTGCGTAGAATAAATTCTAAGCCCTGTTTCAAAAATTCTGCGGTCGGCTTGGTCTGGCGTAAGGTTGTGTTCACGCTGTAAGTCCTCGCGTACCTGCGTGATTAGCGCATCTGTAAAGCAGTCAAACTCAGACTCTATTTGCCTTTCGCCGCCGCCGTCCATACGGAAAATAGTATCGTACACAATGCCGAGCATGACTGGCTCGCCGTCCTCGTCGAATTGCGGCTCGCCTGTTTCGGGGTCTAGCACTTCCCTTTCCTGTAGGGCTTCCTCGTATTCCTCGTCGCTAATAAAGCCAAGCCTGTGCATGTTTCTTAGCACTAGCTTGGTTCTGCCCCAGTTGTTTTGCGGCCTAATATCGGGCGGAAAGCGTGACGGGTGCTGTGTAATCGCCGCAATAGTGGCGGATTGCACAATAGAAAGCTCCGACACGCTTACACCGTAATAAAACCACGATGCCGCCTGTACGCCCCTATTGCCGCGCCCTAGCGAGGCTATATTTAAATACGATTGTATAATAAAATTCTTTGCCTCCAGCCGCGGCTCCTCGTAGCCTAGGTTTCTAAATTCCTCTGTCAAGTGGTTCTCGAAATTTACGGCTATGTGCTGCTCCTGCATTTTTGTGACAAAGGTATTGTCCTGTACGCCTAGCATGTTTTTTACTAGCTGCTGCGTAATGGTACTCGCGCCCTCGGTCTGCCTGTTTGGGTCGGTGAAATTGAAATAAACCGCCCTTGCGATTCCCTGCGGGTCGATACCGTTGTGTTCAAAAAACCGCTCGTCCTCAATCGCGACAAAGGCGTAAACCAAGTGCTGCGGCACGTCACTAATCGACACAAACCGCCTATTTACGCCTGCGTGCAGCTGTACTAGCTCCTCGTTTGTTTTGTCGCTTATGATAAACGAGGTCAACGCCAGATTTCCTGTACCAAGCGCGGTAAAGTCTATGCTCGGCGAATTGTTGACAATGCCGCGGTATACGCCTATTCCCAAGCCTGCCACAGCAAAGCCGACAACAAGCACCAAGGAAATAGTAATACGCAAAATAAGAAGCCCCGCCTTATTCCTAACGCGGGTAGCGTGGGGATTTTGCCCTCGTTTTTTGTTTCCGAAACGGGAGTAATTCATCTCATTATCCTTTATAATTAGTCTTGCCCTGTTTGTATGCGTTCAGTACCTTTGCGGTATCGGTGGGCATGGTTACCTTGGGCTTTAGGCCTGTTTGGGCTTGCGGAAGCTCTACGCCGCGCCGCGCGTCCAGTAGCTTGTTGTTTTCGTCCTCGGTTACGCGGATTTTTACGTCCAAGTCCATAACCGCGCGTATACTGTCTTGCAATATTTTTACCTGCGGCTTAAACATTTCCTGCTGTGCTTCTAGCTCTGGGCCTACTTCCTTTAGCATTTTTTCAAACATATCGTCACAATCCTTGACAATCTGGATTGCCTTTTGCTTTGCCTCGTTCATGCCAAAAATCATTTCCCGAACGCTGTCGAGCGGAAGCTCGCTTTCGATTACGGTCTTTTGATTTTCGGTGATACTCAAAATTTCCGTAAGCGCGGCTTTTTTCCTTTTTAAGCCGTCTTGCAGAATTTTCAAGTGGGTTTGAATGTCGGGCTTTATCATTTACCGTCCTCTGCACTGTCCGTTAATTCTACAAACGAATACTGATTTCTGCCTAGGCTCTGCGCTTCCGCCAACGCCTGGTCTGCGCTTTTGAAAAAGTCGTCAATCGTAAGCTCGCCTGGGGTACGCTTGCTTGCGACAAGCCCTATGGAAACGGTGACGAAGCCCACGCCCTTGTTGCCAAGATGCGGAATTTTTAGGTTGCGTACGCCCTCTAGCATACGCTCCGCCACAAGCCGCGAGCCTTCCTCGGGCGTATGCGGCAAAATCGCCATAAATTCCTCGCCGCTATAACGCGCCACAAAGTCCTGCGCCCTAAAAAGGCAGGATTTTAGCGTATCGGCAACACCGCGTATGCACTCGTCGCCCGCGGTATAGCCATAGATGTCATTGTAATTCTTAAAGTGGTCAATATCTACCTTTACAAGGCTTAGAATATCGTTTTTACGCCCCATAGTGCCTAGCACGCGCTCCATGTTTTCCTGCAAATATTTTTTGCTGAAAACGCCTGTAAGCACGTCATAATGCGCACTAATCGACACCTCGAGCTTTTCAGGCGGCAAGAAAAGCGCCTTACGCTCCGACTCGCCCGTAATCTGCCTGTATTGCTGAAATTGCTTTAGTAGCTTGCCGTATTCGTCCACTATTCTTTTGTATTTGCAAAAATCGAACACAGTGTCCTTGTCCGCGCCTTTAAGCTCGGCAATGACCGCCTCGTAAATTTGCTGTTCTCTGGCAAATAAATCCATATATAAGCCCCCTGCGAAATTTTTGATGCGCCTTTGGCGATTTTTTACGTGCGAAGCTATAGTGATAAATCGTATTGTTGTAAATTTACACCAACGAAGCAAAGTTTGCAAGTGATTTGTGGAATGACCCTTGTCATTCTTGGAAACAAAAGGCATAATAAGCATATCCAAAGCAGGAGGTGACACCTTAATGAATAGCCATTATGAGCTAAAACTATACGACACAACGCTTTTGACATTCGCGCTGTCGGTGGGCGTGCTTGGCGGCTATGCTATAGAAATAACAAGCGCCGACCATTCGCCAAGGCTACTGCCGCTTGACCTAGAATTGACTGGCGAGGGAATAATAAAATGGCTGGAACGCCGAGTTATTCCCAAAAACAGGGCATTTGTCGAGGAAATTCTGCGTTCGTTGGGGCTGTCGCGTAATAATATTAAGGACATCATAGACGTGTGCAGGGGGCTTTCGCTTAATGATAGCTACTGGGTCGTTCCCCAAGGCTTTGGCGGAAAATACGCAGATTTTAACCTATACGAAAACCGATTTTCGGAAATTTTGTCGCTTGTCGCCTATACGGGCATAACGCAGAGCGATGCGGCGTTTTCGACCTCGCCGGAGCTTACTACAAACGGTATGCTACCCAAGGCGTGGCGTTCTGTCAACGGCGAGGGCATTTTTCTGTACAAGGGCGGTACAAGCGGCTTTGCGAACGCAGGCAAGGAGCCGTACAGCGAGTTTTATGCGAGCCAAATCGCGGCGGCTATGGGTATAAACGCCGTGTTTTATGACTTGGAAAACTGGAAAGGCATACTTGCATCTAAGTGCAGGCTGTTTACTGACATAAACACGGCATTTGTGCCGATAGGCAGGCTCGTAAGGTCGGGCGGTATTAGCGCGGTGGTTGGGTATTATGACGAGCTTGGCGAGCAGTTTTCCCATGCAGTGCGAGATATGCTTGTGTTTGACGCGCTAATTTACAACGAGGATAGGCATTTTGGCAATTTTGGGCTGTTGCGTGACAACCGCACAGGGGATATTATAGCACCTGCGCCGATTTTTGATAATGGGCTTTCGTTATTTAGCTATGCTATGCCAACCGATTACGCAGACCTAGACGAATACGCCAAAACACGCTTTCCTGCCTATGGAAACACTACCTTTGAGGGCATATGCAGTACGTTTATGACTGCACGGCAAGCGGAAAAGCTACGTAAAATCGCGGATTTTTCCTTTGCAAGGCATAGCGAATTTAATTTGCCTGAGGAACACATTATTGCTATCGAGAAGCATTTGCGGAAACGAGCGACCGCGCTTAGAAACCGCACGATTTCATAGTAGGCACAACACGATTTCGTCCGCTGTCTATGCCAAAGCCTACATGCGTTGTGTCCGTGGTGAGAATATGCTCGCGGTGGGGCTGTGAGCTTAGCCAGCCGTCTATAAGCTCGCGCGGCGTTTGGTAGATATACTCGATACTGCCGTCTGGCTTTTCGTACCACCGCTCCGAGTTTGCGTTTTCCATATAAATCCTGCCCTGCACGCCGAAAAAATGAATGCGGTCGGAAAATGTCGTATAGTAGGGGTCTGTATGTCCGCTGCTGTGGTGTGTTACCTGCAAATAGCTGAACAAGCGCGCCGCCATGGATAGGCGCGGACACAAAATAAACGGCGGCAGGTCATGCTCCGCGCGTATTTCGTTTATTATTTTGTACATTTCCAGCTCCTGCGCGTTAAGTCCGCCGAGATAATAGTAGTCGGCTATCCACTCCTCGCGCTCGCTGTTGGTCATAGCGCGGTCGGGGTGGGGGCTTGTGGGGCGTGTTTGGGAATAATGCGGCGCGTTCGCGAGCATTTCGTCTATTTCCTCGCTAGAGAATAGGGTCGGCTCAAAAAGCACGCCCGCCCAGCCGTAGGAGGGCATTTGTGCCAGGCTAGGCTCTGGGGCTTGCTGTTGCGTAGAATCCGACCCCATGTCAAAAACCGACAGCATGAAAATAAAAACCAACGCCATGGAAGCTATAGCAAGCATTATTGACGATAATCGCACCGCGTACTCCCCTTTTTTTATGTGCTGTTAAGGCTTCGAGGCGACATTCCCACCAAGTTGGTGTTTTGCGTGTAACGCAAAACATCAACAACATCAGTCGGAGAAAAGGGGCAAAGCCCCTCCGACAATTACCTTGTAAGTAGTTACCTGTTCCAAGCCCGCGACAAAATCCGCGGAGCTTTTGCGGTCGATTAGGCGCGGCTCTATTCCCAAATCGTGCAGATAGTTTAACCAAACAATCATCGCCGCCGCCGAATCCAAAAAGCTACTGTTCATGGCGTGTATTTTCAAATAATCACGCGCAAGAATTGCTTCCCACGTTATTCTATCATGCTCCGCCGCATTAGGCACGTCTAAAAAATGAGAAAAGTCAACGGAAGCCACGAGCAAAACGCTTTCGCCGCTTTCGCTGACCCAATTTTTTAGCCAATCATAAAAACGCAGAGTGCCGTCAAAGCCCAAGGAACGCCCAAGCAAAACAGGCGCGACTTTTGTGTGCGGCAAATAATGCTCGATATACGGCATCAAAATAGCGGCGGAATGGTCGCGCTCTACATATTCGTGGTCGATTTCCGCGCCGACACGCGCCGCGAGCAAGTCCGCCGCAAATTCGCGGTGTGCAAAAACGCCGATTTCCCAATCGCGGTACGAGGTCACTATAGCGGCGTTGTTTTCGTGGTTTGGCGCGAGAATAATAACCGTGTCGTACTCAAACCGCGCCGCCTGTGCAAAAAAGCCGCTAATCATTGCCGCCGCCGTATCGTGGTGCGGTACTACCCCAGCCGCGATATGGTCGGTTATTTCGTAGGCACGCGCGTTTTGTACTGACGATAGGAAACGCTCGGGGGAGATGTGGTTGAAGGCGTGGCGTGGTTCTGTCCGTGCTTCCGCGTTTTTTGGGGCTTCGTGCAGGAGGTCGGCGAAGTCTTGTGGGGGGGGTAGCGGAGGGGGTGATAAAAAGAGGATTGTAATTAGTGTTATAAGTTGTAGCATACTCACACTGCGTTCTATCTTGGATTTTCTTTACAATACCTTACAGCCTCGCCGCTTATTTCCTCAATAGACATGCTCTCAAATAAATTGCGTTGCCATTTTGTGTAATCAAACGGCTCGCGAATTAAACGAGTTATAAATCGCTCCGCGTTTACTTCCCCCAAGCTCTCAACCAAGGAGCGCATTCCTTTTTCCATAATAATAGCGTCACTTATCATAAATTGTTCTCCGTTTCTTCGATAAATTGTACAGGATTTAGTAGCTTTATCCTATCGTCCTTATATTTTAGTAGTCTGTCATCAGTGGTAATAAAATAATCACAAGCCGAATATACAGCACAAGCAACATGCAGGGAATCCTTTTCTTTCACGCCCTGTGCCATGATAGGCAACGCTATTTTAATAATACTGTCCTCGTTTGTTTCGTCTACATATTGGACACAGCGGTATGAAAACTTATGAATGGTGTCTTGTCTAAGTTTATAACGATTTCTGCTGTTTTCAAATTCCAAAATATACGACCATACAAACTCCAAAGCCCCAACTGTCAATAATTGCTGTATGCTTAGCTTCGCTAGGGATTCGACATGAATACGTGCCTGCTGTTGGTCGTCGTAGGGTCTGTTGAAGCAACACATATCCAAGTATAATTTTAGCTTTGACATTATTTAAGCGACCTCCATTATATCATTACAAGACTAAATCCGCGTTCTATTCCATAAAGCCCCACGAGAAAACACAACCCCAAACAAAACAACCGCCACAGCAAAAAGCCCAAGCATTAGCATAGACTGCGTTGTGTGGCTCGAAACGCCAGTAGCGGGAAAACCATCGTCTACGCCATTAGCGAAAACAAACACGCTAAACCGCGTTACCGTAAAAGTAGCCGTGCCGTCATCAAGGTTGAGAATAGGGTGAATGGTGTCGTAGGAGCCGTCCGCTTTGTAGTGCAGTATAACAAACCGAATCAGCGAAACTCCCGCAGGAATCGGCATGGTAATTTGTACTGGTACGTCTAGCTCTCCGCCTGCGGGCGTATCTCTGCCGTCTAGGTCTATGTTAAACTGTACCCAGTTTTTGTACTGGCTGTCGTTTACTACTACTTGCTCGTTAGGCACGGTAAAGTTTAGCTTCATGTCCTGCCCGAAAACGCTTGTGTTGAAGCCCGCGCCGACAACGCTTATTTTGTCCGCATCTAGGTCTATTTCGTCCGCTACTGTTCGGCTTACGCTTATGCCCTTTTGGGAGTTGTATAAATACTCTAGCGATTTTATGTCGTCAAGCACGGCGGGGTCGCCCTGCATAGCAACGGCTAGGTCGTGGTTGTTCATGCTTGCGAGTGTGTCCCTTGCCTCTTCGGGGGAAACAAAGCCGTCAAGCACATCATAGAACAGATATTCGACATCTCTGCCGATATTGACAACAACCTCGGCTAAATCGTAGTAGGGGCTTTCGGCTTCCACGCCGCTGGCGATTTCGTCCAAACGTCCGCTGAGCAAGCGTACTGTGGCAAAATATGTGCCGGGTTCTGTAAATCCCCAGTTAGAATTAAACCCATCAAAGTAGGTAGGGTGGTTATGCACCGCCATGCCGTATGTGAAAGCGGCAATGTCTGGTTCGCCCAAATCGTCTAGCTTATAAAGACATATATCGTATTGCGCATTCTCGTCTACGTCGGGCGGTAAATCCCAGTGCAAAATCATTCTGTCACTGCCCTGCTCCCACCGTAGGTTTGTGGCTGTGCCAAGTGCTTCCGCAGGCTTGGTGTACGTAATTGACGATTCGGCGTACTCTCCGCACTCGTAGGTAAAGCCGACTGATGGGTCAAATACAGCGTCGATTATTCCCGCTACCTCAAAGCGATAGACACCGCTGTCTGTAATATATTTGTGGCAAAATGCAGTAAGAAAGCCTTGGTTATACCAATCGAAAAGATAATGGCGAAGGTCGGAAATCAACACATCGTCCTTGTACAAGAGAACGTGATACATGCCCTCGGCAAAATCAAGCTCGCCAAAGTGTATTTCGTAGTTTTCGCCCCAGTGTGGGTTGCTCGGGGCGGGGAAGTCGTCCGAAAAGGCGGTAATGCCTGTGGTGTCACGCTGTAATGCCCTGCCGTCCGTGGTGGAAATAACAACCATTTCGCCGTTGATTTCGCGGACGGTGTTGGTTATGCCTTGCGCGTTTACCTGCATTGCCGTAAAAAGCATGGCAACGGCAACCAGTGCAAAAATTAGCCTTTTCATTTTTGTAACCTCCAGTTTTTTAATTTGCCCTTGGCGATTTTTAAGTATGTACCTATTTTAATATAAAATAAAATTCCCGCAAGTGTAATTTAAAAGTGCGTGGATTGTTGTTTATGGAAATTGCCTTTAAAAAATCCGCCAAACTCTCAAGGCTTCGTAACGGCTACCTGTAGGGGACGGATTTATCCGTCCCGAGATTACCTCGCTTTACTTTAATTGACGTTACCTGCCCCGAATTATAGAGCGTGCATACCTCGGGACGGATAAATCCGTCCCCTACAAAATATAGTGATGCCTTCCGTGCCTCGCTCCCTCTGTGCCTCTGTGCCTCTGTGTGAAAATCTTTTTGACAAATAATGAACGTAGGTAAAGCGTATAGCTCCATTCTTTAGTTAAAAGATTTTTTCACACAGAGGCACAGAGGCACAGAGGGAGCGAGGCACGACAGACGATAAAATGTAGATTTAAGGGATTTAAAGGCTTCAAGGGCTTCAAGGGCTTCACACGGATTTAACGGATTTACGCGGATTTTGCGGATTGGCTCGTGGGAAAATATATCGCCGTTTGGTAATTTACGCAGACAAAATCCGCGTAATCCGTGTAAATCCGCGTTCCATTGCCTTTAAAAAACCTGCCAATCTCTCAAGGCTTAGTGACGGCTACTTGTAGGGGACGGATTTATCCGTCCCGAGATTACCTCGCTCTATTTTAATTGACGTTACCCTGCCCGAATTGACGAGCGTGCATACCTCGGGACGGATAAATCCGTCCCCTACAAAACCTTGCGAATTGCGGGACAGGCAGGAATATTTTCCCACAGAGGGAGCGAGGCACGGAAGAAATATAAGCGAAAAAAAGGTATATTTAAACACGGATTTAACGGATTTACGCAGATTACGCGGATTCGTTCGTGGGAAATCCGTGAAATGTTTTCGCACGAGCCAATCCGCGTAAATCCGTGTAAATCCGCGTTCCATTGCCTTTAAATCCCCCGCGAATCTATAAAGGCTCGTGACGACATTCCCACCAAAGTACAGCGGTGAAAAGGGGCAACGCCCCCTATGCCCCCGTCCTCCCCCACGAATGACCCCAAACCCGACCATTAGTCACATACGCCACACCGTCCGCCATATCGGCATCAAACAGCTTATTTGCGTAGTACGAAACAGTACGGCTATAGGCGCAGTACGAGCAAAGGCAAAAGCGTATTTCTACTAGCTGGCGTTGTATATGGCGTACGTTCGTCCATGCGTGCCTGCCGCCCAATGGGTGGCGTGCGGACATAAAGCGCATATTGCTTGGCACACGGTCGTAAATTACAAAGCTGGAGAACGAGGTACGCTCTCTGTCCGCGGTTACAGTAAACGTAATACGCTCCATGCCGTTTTCGTGTTCTATTTCGCGCGTTATGCTTACGTTTCTGTCGGCTTCGTTCCAGTTCGAGCCGTCCGAGCTGTAAAACTCGATTGAATACTCAGTTTCGCCCTTTACGGCTACTAGGTCGAGCGCGTCAAACTGCTCCTTGGATATATGCAAATACTGGTTGCCGTAGTTCGATAGGGCGCAGACAACGCACAGCGTGCTGAAGGCGGATATATGCAGCTGCTGTATGCGGTCGTTTTCTAGCCGCAGGCTGTGCCGTACGCCGTCTAGGGTGTATTCTACCTCGGAAATTGTGCCGTCCATGAGCTGTATACGCCGTACAAAATTAACTCGCTCGGCTATGTCGCTTACAATTTTGTTTTGCGGAGCCTTTCGCACGTATTCCCATGCCGCTTGTGGGTCAAGGGCGGTATTTATATAGAACATAAGCGTGTCGCGGGTTTCAATCATGTCAAGCCTTACATCATTAGCATCTAAATTGGAAATAATTTCTGCCGCGCCGCTATCGTCACCGATTGTCACCAAGGCGGCGGCAAGATACAAGTACACGTTATAATTGCCGCTCCTTAACGTGCTTCTTGCCTCGCTTAACAGCTCTTGTATTTCAAGCAAAACAGGCTCGCCCACCGCCGCCAAAGCAAGCAAGCCAGCGGCGCGCTTTTCGGTGCTTGCGGCTCTGCCTGCGCTGTCAACCATGCCGTTCCGTACATAGCTAATAATTTTCTCACGCTCTACATATTCGGGAAACGCCGCCGCAAAGCGCGCCGTATAATACCAGTCGGAATTTTCATAGATAAGCTCGGGAATCCCGCCGTCACTGGCGTGCGCGACCTTGTACGCGCTGTCCTCGCCAGTAAAAAAGTATTGGGCGTATGCCGCCGCCGCGTTATTGTCCGTGCGTGAAGATTGACTGCACGCCGCCGCCCACAAAATGCTTGTGAGCGGTTGTATATTCGCGTTGCTTAGCGTAATACGCACAGGAAAATCACGCATATTAAGCTCTGGCAGGGTAATATCGCCGTCAGGCGAAACCACGCCCGACACGTAGCTTTGAATAATCAACGCCGAATCTACTATAGTAAACGGAAGCTCTACCGCATCGCTTAGCTCTCCGCTTTTTGCTACTAGCTGTACCTTGTATTCGCCCACTGGCAGCTTGCCTGCATTAAAAACAACGCGCCGCCCCTGCTGTGTATCGGTAAAAATCACTTCGTCCTGCGATAAGACATTAAACGTAAATTCGGCCTCGTCCGCGCCGTAAACTCTAGCCAAGGCGGCTATATCGTCACCTGCGATATACTCATGCGTGTACAGCAGGTCGCAGTAAAAATCCAAGAACGAAATAATATTTTCCTTGGTATCGCCTGCAAAGCCGTCCTCGGTTAGCCCTATGGCAGTAACGCGCCATGACGTAATCTGGTCGGGCAAGGTAAATGTGAGCTGTCCTACGCCGTTTTCGTCTGTTTTTACTATTTCAAAAATCGGGTTATCCACGAAAAAGTCACGGAATCGGTCGCTCTCGTAATCGTCGTCGCCGCCGCCGCCCTCCGCGCCGCCGTCATAGCCGCCAAAATCGTGCTGTGTATAGGAAGCGTACTGACTGCTTCTGCTCTGCCATCTATAGTTTCTCGAACTTAGGTATAGCTCTCTGATAAAATTGGCATTATGCCATTGGTTAGGGATTGCCGACTCGTCTACCACGCTTATTAAAACCTGCGATTGTGCCGCAGTTTGTATAGTTAGCGTGACCTCCTCGCTCGGGCGGTATTCCTCCTTGTCAAAGTCTAGCTCTATTTCTAATTTCTGCTCCGTAAAGTCATATTCTATGGTCTGATAGCCAGATACAGGGAAAACATATTTACCGTCAAAATACGCGCCATACAATGCAATACTGCTAATCCCCCTCTTGGGTAAAGGTCACTTCCGCTCCTTGGGGGCTTGATACATTAGCGGAAAGGATTTTGTCACGCGTTGTCATAAGCAACAATCGCCCTTGTGTGGGTTCTGTTGTGTCCTCACGCAATCTCCATCCGCTAAACTCCCTTAGTGAAATAGCGGTTGTTTCATTCACGCATAGGCTTCTTTTTTCTGGAACAAAAATAAAATTACGAAGATTGGATTCTTCCAGAGGTATATCGTACCACCACGGCCGCCACGGCCAAACAACGATTTCCCGTCCCCTCGTGTCTTTGCAACGTATTTCAAAGCTATAACTAATTAGCGGCTCCTCTTGCGAGCTTGGCAGGCTTGTTATTTCCGCTTTGCCGTTTACCGTACGCCCGTTGATACGCATGTAGTTTTCATCTCGGGTATGGCTGTAATCATAGGTGACTGCCTCGCGCCGATTGATTCGGTCGTAGTAACGGCTACGCTCTGTACGAGTGGTGACATGCCTAGTGACAATAATTTCAAAATCAACGTCCACTGGCTCGCCGCGGAAAACATTATTTGCTATAGGTGTCCATATGCGTTCGTTTTTGTAGTGTTCGGCTATTTTTTCGGCCAAGATTTCATTTGTGCTTACAAGCAGTGTATCGCCGTTCCATTCGTGTTCGAGCATTATATCGCGCGGTACTGTGATATAATTTAGGCTAATGCCCTGCGAGCCTTGGGCATCGCCCTGTACAGCGTACCACGCGTTATCCCAGTAGGGCTGCCAGGTTGTACCGCGCGTAATAATCTGCAATTCTCCTCTGGCTATGCCGTCCGCGCCCGTGGACATTCTCGTGTACGGACTAAGCTCGTCCGCCCATCTACGGACTAGCTCGACATCTGCTATGGGTTGCTCCGCAAAATTTGTTACGGTTATTTCCACCTGCGCGATTTCGTCTGGCTCGTAGACTAGCTTGTCTAGCTTCTCCGAAAGAATAAATTCAAGATTGGTATAATCAATAAAATACACCCACGAGGACATTAGCCGTTCGCCGTTTACTTGAATCTCGATAGTGGCGTTGCCTAGCATATTGGTGACAGGCACGCGTACCGCAAAGGAGCTATGCGAGTCTAGGCTAATGGGCATTTCTAGCATGTCGCCTATTTTTAATGTAAATACGTCCTCGGAGGAATGAGAATGGCCGTAGCGCGGCATTATTACGCCAAACACGTCTATGGTGTCGTCTGGGCGGTAGCGAGGGCGGTCGGTGTACATATAGGAAAGAAAGCGGTCGGAGGGTATGAGCGTGTAGCTATCGTAGGTGGGCGTGGTGTACACAAAGGGCAAATGCGGAGCATAGTCTACCACTATTTGTGTTTGCCTGCTTACGGTAGTGGTGGTTGTCCTCGCAATGCCGTCACTGTCGGTTATTATTTCGTAGCCGTCTACGGCGATTTTCGCGCCTTGGGCAGGCTCGCCTGTTTCGGCATCATTCACCCAAAAAATGGCTTCATCGTTAAGCACAAGCGAATACACCGACAGCGGCGAAACCTGTATGAATTTATGTGCCGTTGTGTCTATATCCTCGGCGCGTATTCTTGCTACATAGTAGCCCACTGGCAGTGTTGTTTCTAGGAATAAATAATAGCTAGCGTCGTACTGTGAGCCAAACTCTACGACCTCTAGCTCGTAGCTGTCAATCGGCGTTTCCCCTGTTCCATCAAAATTTATATAGCTCCCGTAATCGTCTAGCTTGGACAGCTCTACGGTAAAGCTGCGCGCTGTAAAATCGCGCGGAAATTCAAGCTCGATAAAGACCTCGTCCCACGGCAGGAAATTTTCGTACACATCGCCCAAAACGCTAAACGGCGGCATGTCTGTGTTTCCCCACCTCGTAGAAAACGAAAAGGTATAGTCCTCGTCTATAGCCTCGCCCAAAACGCTAACAAGACCTTGCTTGACCGTTACTCTATAGGTGGTATTAGATGCTAGGGCAGTAGGCGCGAAAACGTAGGTAAAGCTGTCCTCTAGCTGTAATACTCTGCCATCTAGCGGCGGGTCAAACACAAGCGCGTCATTAAACGCCGTCAAGCCGCCAAGCTCTCGGTTAAAGGTCACTTGTATACTGCCGTCTAGGGGTACATTGTGCGTATTGCTTGCAGGCGAGGTGGTGATTATACGAAAGAGGTCGGCAGTTTGGAACGCGTGAGAGGTGGGGGCATGGTATGGGGGCTGGTAGACTAGGCTTACTATTTTGTTTGGCTCTAGCTCGTTGTCGAATTGCAGGATAAATTCTGCGTTCTCGTCTGCCTCGCGCTCTCGTTCCGTTATGGTAAACTGCTCGCCATTGCGTGAGGATAGGTAGCTTATTAGGTGTTCCGTGTCCAGCGCGTTTGTTTCTGACGTAATTAAAAAGTCGGAATCCACCGTTACACCAAATTCATTTTGGCTAAGCGGCAAAATGCTTATGCTTCCCAACGCAGACGGCGCGACAGACGGCGGCAGGGCTTCGTTTTGGGGTGGGTAGGGTTGTGTGGTTTCGCGGTTTTCGGTGTTTTCTGTGTTTTCGGCTAGGCCGTCATTTTTTTCGGGCATGTTGGTAAGCATAGCGATACACGCTACGGCTATAAGTAGCACAAGGGCTATTCCTGCGACTGTGAATATTAGCTTTTTGTCGCTTTTAGAAAGGTTAGAAAATTTAGACAGCATAATGAGCCTCCGTGGGGTTTTTTTTGTCAACCGCCGAAAGCCTCGAATGAGGTTTTCGGCGGTTGACCTTATAATAATGGGTTATTTTGTGTATAGCAAACGTAAAGTTGCTTGTATTTTTTAATTATTTTTAACAAAATGGGTAGGTGGAATTAACAGAAATTTAAATATGTGGTATAGTAGGGCGTGAAATTAAGCAAGGGTAGGTGATTTTGTGAGGGGCTTTGACGGTAGGGTGACAGTTTATCATGGCACAACCTCCTTGATTGACGAAATAGATGTAACTAAGGGCAAGCCCTACAAGGATTTTGGGCGTGGCTTTTATGTCACAAGGAGCAGAATACACGCCGAAAAACTGGCTATACGCAATAAGCGCGTTGAAATAGAGCGATACAAAAATACATGCGAGGCGTATTTGTACACATACGAGCTAGACGGGGCTAAATTGTCAAGCCTTAGTGTCAAGATTTTTGCCCAGCCCGATTTTGAATGGGTGCGGTTTGTTCTTGCTAACCGCAAATCACGCAATTCTGCACATGCTTATGATGTTGTTGTCGGGCCTACCGCAGACGATGATACACTGGTAGTAATAAATGCGTATTTAGATGGCTTGTATGGGGAAATTAACAGCGACAGCGCGTTAAATACCTTGTTGAAAAACATAGAAGCCGAAAATCTTCCCGAGCAAATTTTCTTTTCCAATAATGAAGCCGTAAGGCTGTTACAACGGCAAGAGATAGTCAAGCTCGCACATGAAAAATCGCCGAAGGCGAATCAAAAAAGGCAGGTGACACGCCTATGAAAGGCTACAGCTTCCTAGTCGATTCCAAAACCGCGCGTATCGCCGACCGATACGCCAAAAGCGAAAGCATTACGCTAGAGCAAGCAATGCGGCAGTTTTTGGCTTCTCTCACCTATAGGGCGTTAAGTATTCCCGAAACAGGGCTATATTTAGAGGTGTTTGAGTATGTTTATGATATGTTTATAGAGGAGCGTAACGAATGAAGCATACATTGATTGAGCCTGTGGCGTTTTTGGTGGCGCGTTCCTCGCGGCTGTATATGGAACGGCATGGCATGACGGTGGACACATTCCTTGCTATTGACGAGGAAAAGGATATTTTGGGCTTTATCAAGGCAGGGTACGAAGCCCTTCATTTGACAGGGGACGAGGGCGTGCTTGACGAGATAGATTCCCTATGTTCATTGAATGTACAACACACTATAAAATAGCCTGTGGTTTACTTGCGTTTTCTCATACTTAGGCGTTATAATAGTGGAGCTGTAATTTAGCAAGCACTAAAAAAATAATCTCAGCAAGGAGCCGAGCTATGAAAAAGTTTTTTACATTTGTGTTTGTGTGTTCGCTTAGCCTTATTTTTGGCGGTTTTTTTGCCATGGCGGAAACGGAAAATGTCGGGCGGGGCGAGATTTCGCCTGAGCTTTCGGCGGAGGAAGTGGTCGCGCGTATGGGGCCGGGTTGGAATTTGGGCAATACGTTTGACGCTACTGCGCGCGGCGAAAATTTCGGCGCGGGTGCGAGGTTCGATAGCAATATTCACTATATTCCCGATATTGAAACAATATGGCTGAGCGGCCGCGGAAACGTAACTAGCTATACGCTTATCAAAAAGGTGAAGGCGGCGGGCTTTGATACCCTGCGGATTCCCGTGACGTGGAGCAAGGTGGCAGACCCTAGCAATAACTGGCAAATCCGCGCGGATTGGCTCGAACGTGTGCAGGAGGTTGTCGAATGGGCGTTGGCGGAGGATATGCACGTAATTCTTAACATGCACCACGAGGAGGAACACCTCGGCATGGACATAGAAAACGCCTACGAAAGCGACCACCCAGGCAATGTTTTTGTTACGGCTATATGGCGGCAGGTGGCGGAATATTTTAATAGCTACGGCGATAGACTGCTGTTTGCTACGCTTAACGAGCCGCGGAACAAGGGCGGCGAGCATGAGTGGAGCGGCGGTACACAAACCGTACGCGACAATGTAAATTATCTAAACCAAGCGGCGCTTGACGTAATTCGCGGTACAGGCGGAAATAATAGGTATCGTATCGTGCTTGTACCCACGACGGCGGCAAGCTCGCACGCCAACGCAATGCGCGACTTTGTTGTGCCAACAGACCCCGAAAACAGCGTAAATAAGCTAGTGTGGGCAATCCACACGTACTCGCCGTTTGGCTGGGCGCATGACGGAAACGGCGATTACCAAGGCGAGCATTTAATCCGCCAAGACCTGCAAAACGTAAAAACCAACGCAGACCGCTTGGGCTTGCCAGTAATTCTAAGTGAATGGGGCTCAATGCTGACATCTCGCAGCGGCTCGGGGCAGTCTATTCGTAACAGAAACAGACTACAGCACGCCGAGGATTTTGCGCGTATTGCTACGGAGCTTGGCATGGTAACGGCATGGTGGGATAACAATAGCTTCACCATGGGCGCAGACCAAAACTTCGGGCTTATTCCCAGAGCGTTGCCCCACGATATACCCAACCAGTCACAGGAAATTATTAACCGTATGATGTTGGGCTATGGCAGGGAAGAATTTATTGTAGAAATCGAGGAAGTAGAGCCAACGCCCACGCCTACGGCGAGTATATCTGTACCTTCTCCGAATACTACAGCAGGCAGACCGCCAAGTGATGTGGAAGTTGACCCGCTCGTACAAGATACCGAAAACAACGATACCACACCCGAAGCACCCGAACCCGCCGAACGCGGCACAGTCGAGCCTTGGATATGGGGTACGCTTTTTGGTGTCGGTGTAGCTGTCGGTGTTGCGATTTTAGGAATAGTGAAAGCCAAGAAAAGGAAGTAAATCTTGAACAACGAAATGCTCAATATACTCACTAAAATATTGCGTGAACACGCCGATTGCTTGGACAATATGTACCGTGTAAACGCACTCTTGCTTGACCTCGCCCAAAATATGAAGCGCGAACGCATTTTGGTACGAAATTTTGTGGAAATTGACGGTTGCAGTGTACTAAAGGACACCTCGTATCCGCTTGCGGAAAAAAAACTGGTACAGCTAATGGTTGATACGTTTTCTATAGAAAGGCCTGCCGCGCTGTGGGTCGTGCGGCTGTTTGGCGCGGCACTCGGCTTGCTTGACGAGGGCGATTTGCCTATGCTTAGCGGCGAGCCTGCGTTAAAACGTGTCGTGCAGGCATATATCGGCGGCCAGGTAGCAATCGGCAAAAAGCACGTAGTAGCCATTTGTGCGGACGGCACAGTCTTTGCAGGCGGCGACAATACGGAGTTTCAGTGCGATGTAGTCGGCTGGAAGGACATAGTCGCTGTAGCGGCAGGTGATTCCCATACCTTAGGGCTTCGCGCGGACGGCACAGTTCTTGCGGCAGGCTCTAATACCCATGACGAATGTGACGTAGGGCATTTAAGCGGCGTTAGCGCGGTTTATGCCTTTGGAAATGACAGCGTTTGTGTGTTCGGGGACGGTACGGCGGTCGCTTGCGGTCGCTCGGGCTTGGATTTGTCGTCCTTTGTCGATATTGTAGGAATAACGCGCTATCCCGAGGGCGTAGTCGGCTTAAAGTCTGACGGAACGCTTTGCCTCGCGGCAAAAATTACTGACGACGAGGCGGCCGCGGAAATAGCGTGGCTTCTTTCCTGCCATGATGTAATGCAGGTAATTTGTACGTACAATAGCGGCTGTGTGGTGCTTGGCAAGGACAGGCGCATTTACAAGAATAACCAGCCCGAGAGCTATTTTGCACAATGGCGTGACGTTGTTTCTATTGTTGATTTGGCGGATAGCTTCGCTATTTTGCGAGCAGACGGCACTGTGCGCGTTTTGCCCTATGAACGAGAAAGCCCTCGCCCCGATACCGATGCGGACAAATGGGAAAATATCGTAGCCATTTATGGCGGCTACAAGCGGCTTGTTGGGCTTACCGCGGAGGGAAACCTACTTTCGGCGTACACTCACCAGGGCTGGCTATGGAGCAACCAAGCCATGCGTATGGAATACGTATGCGAGTGGTTTCCAGTTGGTGGCGCGGAATGAATTTGAAAATATTGGAAGCATTAAGTGCTATTCGCGAAAAATACGGCGATGGCGTATTTTATAATACCACTACCGTGCGTAATATTCTAAACGACCTCGCGCCTAATATGCGTAAGGAACGTATACAAATTATAAATTTCCTAGAAATAGGAGGCTATTTTCAGCTAAAGTATGCGGACAAGGCGTTTCCTGTGGTTAGGCGGCGGCTTGCGGTACAGCTAGTAGAAACCTTTGCGGTAGATGAAAGCGTAGCGGAATGGGTTTTGAATATTTTTAGTATGTTTTTGGGCTATACAGTTAGTGATGACGGCTCGGTGTACGAGCCAGAAAATCACAGCGCGCCCAAAAGAGCCGTAATGAGCGTAGAAAAAAGCCCGTTTATAGGCGACGAACGCCGCCCGATTATGACGGTAGCCAAGCCGAAGCTCTCGCCCACTAGGCGTGCCTTTGTAAATCAGCGGTTTGCACAGCGTATTTCTGCGGATTATCACACCGTAGCGGTGACGAGGGACGGGCAGGTACGAGCCAGCGGCACAAATTCTGACGGACAATGTCACACAAACACGTACGACTGGCGCGACATGACGGCAGTGTCGGCAGGCGCGAGCTTCACCGTAGGCCTACGCGCGGACGGTACAGTGGTCGGCGTAGGCGCGAACGATTTCGGGCAAATAAACGTCAAGGACTGGACTGATATAAAGGCAATTTCGGCGGGCGCTAGGCATACCGTGGGCTTACGCGCGGACGGCACGCTTCTTGCGTGCGGACAGAGCCGTTACGGCGAATGTAAGGTGACGCACTGGCGTAACGTAATCCACGTAATCGCAGGGCAGGACTGCACCTTTGGCATAAAAAAGGACGGCCGCGTGCTTGTCAGCGGCAAGAACCAAAACGGCAATTTAATGGTGTCGCATTTGGAGGGGGTCGTGGACATTGCGTACGCCACGCCCCTACGAATAATCGCGCTTTTGCAGGACGGAACAATCGCGCGCGTGGGCAAGGAAAACATCATGCGTAAGAATTTTTCGGGCTTCAAGAACATAAGGCAAATTTCCGCCGCGCCCGACTATTTTGCGGGGCTTTCAGACGACGGAACGGTACGTCTGCTTGCGTATTTTTGGCAGGATTCGGGCGTGGAGGCCGCAGTGGTAGACTGGCGCGAAATAATCGCCATTGCGGCGGGGCGGTATCATATAATCGGTTGGAAATCTAACGGAACGCTTGTAGCGGAAATGCTGCACCCCGATATTTCCAAGAACAAAGGACAAATAAACGTAGCTCAGTGGGAGATGTGACTATGGCAAAAATAGGGATAAATGACGCATATGGGGGACTAGTGCTAGGCAAGCCAATTTATGTAAAAAATCAGCTAGACGTAGATGTTTTGGTTGCGAGAAAGGGCGCGCAGCTAGACGATATTCTCATAGAACGCCTCAAGCGCATAGGCATAACCACGCTGGAAATCGCCGAAAACGAAGAACCGCACAATACGGAGTATGTTCCTGTTGTGCAGCTTCCCGAGCCGCCGCCTGCGCCGCCTGCGCCCGAGCCGCTTTACGAGGACGTAGCGCCTGTCGAGGCTATTATCGACAATAGGCTAAAGGAGGAAGCGGTATCTAGCGTAAAGCAGCTGTTTTCGTTCCTATCGAGCGGCGAAAAGGTCAATATGACGACCGCGTATCAGTGCGTGGAAAATATTGATGGCGTAGTCGAGGATTTGCTTGACGTAATTGCAGGCGACGAAACAGGGCTTGTTCACATAAGCGACCTAAAACGGCATGACGAGTACACGTATCACCATTCGCTTAGTGTGTCTGTGCTGTCTATTGCTGTGGGCAAGGAGCTTGGCTTTAGCAAGGATATGCTCTTTCGGCTAGGGCGTTGCGCCATGCTTCACGATATAGGAAAGAATCTTATTCCGCTGGATATTTTGAACAAGGCAGGCAAGCTAAGCGACCGCGAATTTGAGCTAATTAAGACCCACCCAGTAATCGGCGCGGAAAGCCTAAAAAAGAACAAAATAGGCAATACGGAGCTATGGCGCGCCGTAATGTACCACCACGAAAAGGTAGACGGAACAGGCTATCCGCACAAGCTAACTGGTCCGTATATTCCACTATTTAGCAAAATTATTGCGGTAACGGACGTGTACGACGCTATTACCTCGTACCGCTCGTACCGCTCGCCCATGCTGCCCTCGCACGCCATGGGCATATTGTGCAAGGACACCGGCACGCATTTTGAGGCAGATATAGTAAAGGCGTTTATGGCGAAGCTAGAGCCGTACCCCATGAACACAATCGTACAGCTATCCAACGGCAAGCTCGCCAAGGTAGTACGCGCAGGCAAAACCAAGCTGAATCCCGTGGTGAAGCTATGGGGCAGTCGTATTGTTTTGGATTTGTCGGCATCGGAAAATAAGGGTATTGTTATAGTAGAGGTGCTGGACGAGAAGCACTTGCCTGAGGGGTATAGGTTGAGGAAGTGAGTGAAGAAAATGGCTAAAACAGCAAGTATAAATAGACCGTCAGAAATAAACATAGGGCTGTCGTTTGACATGCTTCCATTAAAGTACAATAAAGAAACATTAGCCGCCATGCAGGAAGCGCGTGATATAGCGAGCGGTAAAATAAAAACTAAGTCTTATTCCTCGGTTGCGGAAATGATTGAGGAATTGCAGGTTTTTTGTAGGGGACGGATTTATCCGTCCCGAGGTACGCACGTTCGTCAATTCGGGACGAGTAACGTCCATTAACGCAGAGCGAGGTAATCTCGGGACGGATAAATCCGTCCCCTACAAAAACCGTTACCGTGTCCGTTGATACGCAAATTGCGTGGTTTTTTATTTACGCGGATTTTGTCCGCGTAAATTACCAAACGGCGATATATTTTACCACGAACGAATCCGCCAAATCCGCGAAAATCCGTTAAATCCGTGTTGCATAAATCATTTGTTAAACCACTGGGAAATTGCAGGTTCTTGTAGGGGACGGATTTATCCGTCCCGAGATTACCTCGCTCTGCGTTAATAGACGTTGCCTGCCCGAATTGACGAGCGTTAATACCTCGGGACGGATAAATCCGTCCCCTACAAAAACCTGCAAATCCCCACAACAAACGCAATATTTTAATTTACGTTTCGTGTCTGCTATGCCTCGTTCCCTCTGTGCCTCTGTGCCTCTGTGTGAAAAAATCTTTTAACTAAAGAATGGAAGTTATACGCTTTACCTACGTTCATTATTTGTCAAAAAGATTTTCACACAGAGGCACAGAGGCACAGAGGGAGCGTGGCACAGCAGAAGTACGAACGAATCCGCCAAATCCGCGAAAATCCGTTAAATCCGTGTTCCGCCACCTTTAATTCACATGGATAAAATTTGTATTCCACTGTCGTCAATTTACACGGAAAGAATCCGTGAAAATCCGCGTTCCATTCCTTTAAAATAAAGTCTGGAGTTAGCATGAGTACCTACCACACAGACCAAGACAACCAAAACATTCTCAAGCTGCGTGAGATGTTAAAGACACTGCCGCAGTTTGCGGCGGGCTTTTTTCGTAGCCTTGGCGACCAAACGGCAACGCTTACGCGGCTTGGGTACGCTTATGATTTGCGTATTTTTTTTAAATTCCTGTCGGAGGAAGTTTTTTATGTGCCTGTTTTGCAGATTACTGTAGAAAAAATGCGTGAGGTGGAGTCGGACGACATAGAAGAATTTATGGAATATTTAACATATTATGTGCCTGCGGAAAGCCCCGAAACGGCGGTAAAGAATGCGGCGGCAGGAAAGTCGCGCAAGCTCGCGGCGGTGCGCGTGTTTTTTAAGTATTTATATAAGAAGAAACTAATACTAGCGAACCCTGCGGAGCTGATTGATTTCCCGAAAATGAACGAAAAAACGATTACGACACTGGAAACAAACGAAATAGCGCGATTGTTGGACGAGATAGACAGCGGCGAGAATTTAACCGAGCGGCAAAAGGTTTTCCACGAAAAAACGCGGCTTAGGGACGCGGCGATTATTACCCTGTTGCTTGGAACTGGCATGAGAGTGTCGGAATGTGTCGGGCTTAATTTGCGTGACATTGACTTTGAAACAAACGGCCTGCGTGTAAGACGAAAGGGCGGCGACGAAATGATTTTGTACTTCGGCGACGAGGTAGAAGCCGCGCTTTTTGCGTATTTGGACGAGCGTGACGAGGCGTTCCCCGAAAAAGGGCATGAGGACGCGGTTTTTCTTTCGCTGCAAAATCGCAGAATAACCACGCGGCAAATCCAGAAAATGGTAAAAAAATATGCCTCGCTTGTTACTAGGCTGAAAAATATTTCGCCGCATAAATTACGTAGCACGTTTGGCACACAGCTGTACGCCGAAACGAGCGACATTTACCTTGTCGCAAATGTGCTGGGTCACAGTGACGTAAACACCACGCGAAAGCATTATGCAAAAATGGACGACACAAAACGCCGTAAAGCCGCGAATGTAATACGCTTGCGTGATTGAAATATTTGTGCTATGATTTTCTAATTAAATGGAAATAGTGTAAATTCGCACACAATAAATCGCCGAAGGCGAGCTAAAGGGGAAGTTTTAATGGAACAATTCACTTTTGTAAAGCGCGGTTACGACCCCGACGAGGTTGATAGATATATCGCCACCCTAGAGCAGGTAGTAAAAAGCTATAAGGAAAAGGACAACGCCATCAAAAACGCGATTATTAGCGCGCAAATAGCGGCTGATAATATGCTAAAAAACGCAAAATACCAAGCCGACGAGTACAAAGCCATTATCGCGCGCGAGCTAAGCAAGGTGACCGAGCAGGTAGAACACCAGCGCATGAAGGTAAAGGCTTTCCAAGACGTGTACGCAGGGCTTGTACAAAAATATTTGACCGAGCTGGACAGCAACGACATAGATTCGTTATTAGAACGCCTTGACGAGCTGGACAGGCTAATTGAACGCCTAAAAGAGGTGGACATTGTTCCGCCTACTAGCGGCGATTTGATTCCGCCGCCTACGCAGTCGATGTCTACGCCGCCGCCAATGCCTACGCCGCCCGCACCTCCCGCGCCGCTGCAAAAGCCAGCGGAGCAGTTTTCGTTTATGTCGTCCGCGACGACACCGCCACCACCGCCAAGACCGCCTATGCCGCCAGCACAGCCTAAGCCTATGGAAATTCAGACCTCGTCAGTAGGGGCAGGGGATTCGTTTGGTTCGGGTAATTCTGCGGATTCGTTTAGTTCGGGCAGTTCAGCGGATTCGTTTGGTTCGGGGGATTCCTTTAGCTCGGGCAATTCCTTTGGTTCAACGGATTCCTTTAATTCGGGTAATTCGTCCGCGGATTCTACACCTAGCGACACTCCAGATTTCAACAAAATGCCTCCGCCAACGATAATGTCGAAGTTTAGTGACGATGGTACTTTCGTGCCGAATATACAAAACGACTAATATATAAAAAATTATGGAACGCGGATTTTCGCGGATTTAACGGATTTTCGCGGATTTTTTCTCGTGTTCATTCAAACCTAGGGAATGTGAATTGCGTGGGTTTTTATTTGTGCGGATTTTAAAGGCATTGAACGCGGATTTGCACGGATTACGCGGATTTTGTCCGCGTAATCTACTAAACGGCGAAATATTTTCCCACGAGCCAATCCGCCAAATCCGTGAAAATCCGTTAAATCCGCGTTCCACTATCCTTAACTTGCATGGACAAAACTTCCATTCCACTGCCGTGAATTTACACGGAAAGAATCCGCGAAAATCCGCCAAATCCGCGAAAATCCGCGTTCCATAACTCACTAAATCCACGCTCCATAAATCACTAAATCCGCGTTCCATAACTCACTAAATCCACGCTCCATAAATCACCCTAAGCGACTTCAGCGACAGCCCCCTAAAAAGCAAGCAAAACAAGATACGTCAAATAAAACAACACCATAACGCCGCCCTCTAGGCGCGAAACCTTTTTGTCCGTAAACGCAAACGCCAAAAACACCAGGCTACCCACAATCAAAACGCCTAGGTCAAACATCATATGCAAATCTACAAAAATAGGCGTTATTATTCCCGTCACGCCCAAAACGCCCAGTATGTTGAAAATATTTGAGCCAAAAACATTGCCGATTGCTATATCGCTTTCGCCCTTTTTGCACGCCACGAGCGAGGTAACAAGCTCCGGCAGGGACGTGCCAACCGCCAAAATGGTAAGCCCTGCCACTCGCTGTGAAATGCCTACAGTGAGGGCTAAGTCCATGGCTGTGCTTACGGTTATTTGTCCGCCTAGCACAATTACCCCAGCCCCCAAAACAGCAAACAAAATGCTTATGGGCAGGGGCTTTTTTGGCGTGTTCGCAAGGGCTTCCTCGTCTAGGCTTGGGCTTGCCGTGCGAGTTTTTAACGCGCGTTCAACCAACGCTACCATGTAAAAAACAAGCGCAATCACAAACGCAAGGCTCATTCCGCGAGGGATTGTCCCATCGGAAACTAGCCGCACGATAGCTAAAGCCACAGCCGCGGCAAGAGCTACGAGAAAATCGCGCCGAATTTCCTTTAGGGCAACGCCGATAGGCCTAACCACGGCACACGCGCCTACAACAAGCACGATATTGAAGATATTTGAGCCGACGACATTTCCTGCTGCCATAGCCCTTGAGCCGCTCACCACCGCCGATACCGATACGACCAGCTCGGGCAGGCTAGTACCTATGGCGACGATTGTCAGCCCCACGACTATGCTCGGTATGCGTAGTGCCTTGGCTATGCTTACGCTCGCCTCGACAAAAACGTCTGCGCCCTTTATAAGCAGGACAAAGCCGATTATTAAGCCTACTATTTGGAAAATTATACCCACGTTATTCCTCCTGTTACAGTAGTTTAAGACCCTAAAAGGGCAAACGGCACAATATATGCGGAATAAAACAGTATCATTACGCCGCCTTCCAAGCGCGAAAGCCCCTTGCCAGTAGCCGCAAACGCAAAAAACACCAAGCTGCCCAAAGCCAAAAAGGCTAGGTCAAACATCATATTTAAATCTATAAAAAGCGGTGATATTATTCCAGTTATGCCCAAAACAGCCAATATATTGAAAATATTTGAGCCAAGGACATTGCCGATTGCTATTCCGTTTTCGCCCTTTTTGCACGCCACAAGCGAGGTAACAAGCTCTGGTAGGGACGTGCCAACCGCCAAAATCGTAAGCCCTGCCACCCGCTCTGAAATGCCGATGTTGAGGGCAAAATCCATGGCACTGCTTACGGTTATTTGTCCGCCTAGCACAATTACCCCTGCCCCCAAAACGGCAAACAAAATGCTTATAGGCAGGGGCTTTTTTGGTGTGTCCGCTTCCTCGTCTGGGCTTGGAGTACGATTTTTTAACGCGCTCTTGACCAAAACAGCCATGTAAAGAATAAACGCGGCAAGAAACGCTAGGCTAATACTACGAGGGATTATTCCGCGGAAAGCTAGTATATTCATGTCATTGGGTATTCGGAAAGCTAGACTAGCCGCAAATAAAGCCACAGCCGCAACAAGGGCTACGAAAAAATCGCGCCAAATTTCCTTTATAAGAACATTGATTGGCTTAATCAAGGCGCACGCGCCTAATATAAACAGAATATTAAAAATATTTGAGCCGACGACATTTGCGACCGCCATATCGCTAGAGCCGCCCAACGCCGCCGATACCGATACGACCAGCTCGGGCAGGCTAGTGCCTATGGCAACGATTGTCAGCCCCACGACTATACTCGGTATGCGTAGCCCCTTGGCTATGCTTACGCTCGCCTCCACAAAAACGTCCGCGCCCTTGATGAGTAAGACAAAGCCTATTATTATGCCTACGATTTGTATAATGGTGGTCATGGTGTTCCTCCTGTCATACTATATTATTTAAGCTAAAATCACCTGCACATATTCCTTAGGTACCTTCAAATGAATCCGCTCCCCTGGTACAATCAGCGCGTGGCCTGGCGGGTACAAGGCGTACAGCTCTGCGGATATTCTGCCTATGGCGGTGTCGCTTGTCACCCATTCGGTTTTGTGCTGTAGGGCTTCTCGCGGACTCATAACAATGTCGGGCTTGTGTCGCAGAATCGTGTTATCCATTTGATTCGGCGGCGTAACCCCATTTCCAAGGGCGGTGTCAAGGTTTTCCAACACAGAACCTTGACGAGGGGATAATAACCCACAAACCGCCCTTTCCAACCGCAAGAATCCCTCGTCAGTGTCCGCCACAGAAGTCATAGCAAGCAAATTTTGCCCCATAGCCATTTCAAACTCGATTTTGTAATCACGCCTTGCAATTTCCGCCACTTGCTCCGCAGTATGCGGCGGACGTACACGAAAAAAGAATTTGCTCGGGTCTGCTGATGTTTTACAATCCCCAAACCCCCCAATCACCCCGCGCATACGTTTCAATCGCCGCACATAACCCTCAAAAAGAGCGGGCGTTAATTTATCAAGCATATAATCACACGCCGACATAAGCATATATGACGGGCTTGTTGTTTGCATAGCGTTAATAAAAAAACGCAATCGCGAAAGTGGGTCGTGCGGTGTTGCCTTAGGCGATACCGCACTCCGACCGAACTCGCGCGAGGTATGCAGCACAGCACAGCCGGAAATAGCGGGCAGCGTTTTGTGCAGGCTGTTAATTACAATGTCCGCGCCCTGTTGTAACGCCGTTTTGGGAAAATAATCGTGGAACACAAAATGTGCGCCGTGCGCCTCGTCTACAATTAGTATGCCGTCCTTGGCGTGTACCTTTTTGGCAATCGCTTCTATGTCATAAACAAAGCCCTCATATGTGGGGCTTACAACAAAGGCCACCGCGCCTCTAGGCATGGTGTCAAAGGCATTTTCGTCATAAACATAATATGGCATTGCCCCGCTAAAAGCAAGACCATTGTAGAAGCTAACATGCGCGTTACGCGGCGCGTACACTATTGTATTTTCGTCACATACGGCACAAATCGCCGCCACTATTCCCGCAGACGAGCCGTTGGTTAAGAAAAAACTTTCCTTCGCGCCATAAATTTTTGCGATTTTATCCGAAAATTCCTTTATAATACCACTGGGCGCGGAGAGGGTGTCCATGCCCGATATTTCAGTCAAATCAAGGGTGTGCATGTCGGGCGGAAAAAATTCCGCGTTGCGTTTATGCCCCGGCATATGGAAGGGATAAATATTTTTTGCTAGGTAGGCTCGGGTTTTTTCGTACATTTTACATTTACCGTCCTTTACAATTATTTATAGAGTGGTATAATTTCTATATCTCAGAAGAATAAGGGAGTGCAGGGCTTATGTCATTTAATAAAAATTCATTAAAAATATTGTTCGTGTCTACAGAGGTTAATCCTTATTCAAAGTCGGGCGGGCTTGGCGATGTGGCAGGCTCGCTTCCCAAGGCACTTAGAGATTTAGGCGTAGACATGCGCGTTGCGCTTCCTAAATATGCCAGTATTCCGCAAAAATATTTAGACGAGGCAAAAAACATATCGTCCTTTGACGTGCATTTGTCGTGGCGGGTACAGCAAGCATCTGTCCACGCGCTGGACGCTCACGGCGACGGCGAGTCGGTCTACTTCGTGGAAAACGATTTTTATTTCAACCGCAATACATTCTACGGCTACGGCGACGATTACGAACGCTTTGCGTTTTTTACAAAGGCATCGCTGGAAATGCTTACGCATATCAACTTCCAGCCCGATATAGTACATTTTAATGACTGGCACACGGGGCTTGGGCCTACTTATTTACGTGACGTGTACAAGGGCTTTACGTATTATACCAACATGAAAAGCCTTTTCACAATTCATAATTTGCACTACCAAGGCGTTTTTGGACGCGAGGTACTCTGGGCGGTAGGGCTAAACGACGGCTATTTTACGGGCGGCGATTTGGAATTTTTCCAAAACATAAGCTATCTCAAGGCGGGAATAATGCACGCCGACGCGGTAACCACCGTAAGCCAAACCTATGCGAACGAAATTCAGACACCTGCGTACGGCTACGGCATGGACGGACTTTTGCGGCAACGAGCAGAGCAAACAGGGCAAATATACGGCATAACCAACGGCATAGACGTAATTGATAACGACCCCGAAACCGACCCGCGCATTTTCGCCAATTTCAACAAGGATTCGCTAGAGAAAAAGCGTTCCAATAAATACCGCTTGCAGGAGGATTTGGGGCTTCCTGTGTCTAAAGCGCCGATGTTTAGCATGATAACGCGCCTTGTGGAACAAAAGGGCTTCGATATTCTTTCCATTATACTGGACGAATTTTTGTCACAAGATGTACAGCTAGTGATTCTCGGCACAGGCGAGGGGCGGTACGAAAACCTATTCCGCCATTATCAGTGGCGTTATCCAAACAAGGTAAGCGCGAATATTACATTTAGCGGCGAGCTTGCACAGCGTATTTACGCGGCCTCTGACGTGTTTATGATGCCCTCTGTCTACGAGCCATGCGGGCTTGGACAGCTGTTCGCCATGCGATACGGCACAATCCCCCTAGTACGCAAAACAGGCGGCCTCGCGGACACCGTTTTCCCATTCGATGCCGAAAAAGGCACAGGCAACGGCTTTGTTTTTGAGGACTATGTAGCCAGCGGTCTGATGTGGGCGATTCGCCAAGCTATAGATACGTATCATAGTGATAGTTGGAAGATTATCATGCAGAATGCCATGAGCGGCGAGTATTCGTGGGGTGTCGCGGCTAAGGAGTATATTGATATGTATTTGGAGGTTAAGGGGAAGTAGATTCTACCCCAACCCCTGATACCATTATCCGCTCAATGGGTTGAATGATTTGCGAGGATTTTTGTCGCAATGCAAGGAGCGAAAACCGTCGCGACCTAGCGGGTCGCAAGGTTTTTCGCGACGAAGCAGTGCGGCAAAAAGACCGCAAAGCATCAACTCATTGGGCGGATAATGGTATAAACCCCACCTGCCGCAAGCCCTCAAACAGCACAATACCCACCGCCACAGACAGATTAAGCGAGCGTTCGCCGCTTTTCATGGGTATGCGTACTATTTGCTCGGGGTAGCTGTCCAAAATCGCCTGCGATATGCCAGTGGTTTCACTACCGAAAATAAAATAGTCGTTCGGCTCGTATTTTACATCGGTATAAGACCGCCCGCCAGTCGTTTCCACAAAAAAGAAACGCTCGCCGCGAGGATTGTTTTTCGCGAACATTTCAAAGCTGTCGTATTCGCGTACGTCTAGCTTGTGCCAATAATCAAGCCCACTTCGCTTTAGCGATTTTTCGTCCAAAAAGAAGCCGTACGGACGAATCAAATGAAGCGTACTTGCCGTAACAAGGCAAGTACGCCCAATTGCCCCAGTATTGTGCGGGATTTCTGGTTGGTATAGTACAATGTTCATGTGAACTAGTATACACTATTTCAGTTTAAAAAACGACACCATCTGCTTCAAAATCTCCGCCTGCGAATTAAGCTCCTCCGCCGCCGCCGCGCACTGCTCGCTAGTCGCGGAATTGCTCTGAATTACCTGCGCGATTTCGTTGATTCCTATGCTTATTTGTTCAATCGATTCGGACTGGTCTACGGACATCTTGGCGATAGTGGAAATAATTTCCGTGATACGGCTCATGTCAGATAGAATGGTTTCCAGTGATTTTGCCGCTTCGTTTGCCGCGCCCATGCCCTCGCTTACTTTTGCGGACGAGTCGCCTATTAGCGTGGTGGTGTCCTTGGCGGATAGCTGGCTTCTTGCCGCTAGGTTGCGTACCTCCTCGGCTACTACGGCAAAGCCCTTGCCGTGCTCGCCTGCGCGTGCGGCTTCTACTGCGGCGTTAAGCGCGAGCAGGTTTGTTTGGAATGAGATGTCCTCGATTGTTTTTATTATGCCTGCGATGTCGTTGGACGAGGTTTGTATGCTGTGCATGGACGATTCCATTAGCTTCATGGCTTTGTTGCTGTTTTTTACGTTTGTTGCCGATTTTTTGGCGTATTCGTCTGCGGAAGTGGCGTTTTTGGAATTAAGCTGTGTTTTTTCGTTGATTGTGTCCATGGAGGCGGTCAATTCCTCGATTGCGCTGGCTTGCTTTGTAGAGCCGCTCGCTAGGTGCAGCGCGCTCTTGGAAATTTGCCCCGCGCCAGATAAAACCTGCTCCGCCGACGAGTTTATTTCGCTCATGGTTTTGTTAAGAGATTCCAAAATTTGGGATAACGCCGTTTTAATCGGCGCGTAGCTTCCTGCATAGTGCTGTTTTACTGTCGCGGTCAGGTCGCCGTCAGAAACAGCTCCCAGCACCTCGGCGATTTCGTTTATATAGGAAAGCGTGGTTTTTTCCGTGGAATTAACCGCGTCCTTTACCGCGCTAAACGAGCCTTTGTACTCGCCCTTCATGCGCGTGTCGAAGTTGCCCTTTTGCATTTCGCCCAAGGCGCGTTCTATTTCGCCCAAAGGCTCTGCCACGGCGTTGACTAAGCCGTTAAGCTCGCGGAGCAATTCCGCCCAGCCGCCCTTGTACTTTGTTTCGTCCGCGTTAATTTTCAAATCGCCTGCCGCCGCGCTTCTTGCCAAGGTGCGTATTTCGGAGTGGATTGCGTTTAGCTTGACGGTAAGCGCGGTTAGGCGTTCGTACATGAGAATTTTCTTGCCAGGCAATTTTTCCGCCTGCATATTAAAATTGCCGTCGCCTACCTCGCCTAGGGCGTTTATTACAATCATAACCTCGTTTACATATTCGTCTGCGAAGCGGTTCATATTGGCAATTAGCTGACCGAACGAGCCTTCGTATTTGTCGGCGTTTAGGCGGTATTCTATATCGCCGTTTATACTAAATTCGTGTATAATGCCCGACATATCGTTGATAATGGCTTTTATTACGTCCGCGAGCGAATAAACGTCCTGCGTGAGCGAGCCTATTTCGTCCTGCGTGAGCTGTTCGCGGCTGGTGTTTATATTCATGTTGCCGTGCGCTATTTGGGAAACAATGCCAACAACGCGCTTAATCGGCTGTGTTATTTGCTTTTTCACCGCCCAAAAGATGATTGCCGCGGAAATGACAAGCAGGAGAATCGCAATGGGAACGGCGACGACGACAAGATTTTTAATGGGCTGCGATACCGCACTGGCAGGCAGGACAATTAACAGCTTCCAGTCGGTAGATGGAATGGTGACGATACTGTAGTAGTTTAAAATGCCCTCGTGGTTGGTGAATTTGTAGGTATTGTCGGTACGGGAAATCATATTCCACAGCGGACGTAGCGCGCCGCTTGCCACAGTAGAAATGTTACTCATAGTACCATTTCTGGACGGCCCGAACGTGGGGTGAATAATAAAATCGCCGTTGGTGTCGAGCAGAACGCCGTATTTGTCGTCTGTAGAAATTTCCGCCGTCATGGAATTTAGTGACGTAAGAAGCACGTCAATGCCAACAACGCCGATTATGCTATTTTCACGCAAAATCGCGCGAGAAAGAGTGATACACAGCTCGCCCGTAACCGCGTCCATATACGGCGAGGTGACATGAGTTTTGTTTATGTCGCTAATCGCGGCGCGATACCAGTCGCGCTGTGTGGGCTTCCATGTATCGGGAATGCCGCCCGCGCCGAAGCCCTTTGCCATAACCGCCCTATCGTCCGTAAAGCCCAAATAAACGTCTTGATAGTAGCTTCCCTTGTTCGATTCCAAAATATCTGTAAGCACATAAAAAATCTGTTCATCTGTAAATTCCGAGGCGTGGGACATAACCTCCGCCATGGTGTTGGCTACGGTTTGCTGCTCCGACAGCCATTTGTCCAGCTTCATTGCTTGGTACGAGGTTTCGTTAGTAACCTTGGCTAAGGTTTCGTCCGTAATAACGCCGCCCGCTACATAAATAGAAACGCCCGTAGTGACAGACATGCCAAGCAAGACAATACAGCTCATAATAAGTGTGAGCTTAGTGCCTATGTTTTTTATATTTTTCATGGTTAAAACTCCTTTCGATTCTATGTTATTCAAGAGGAAAGGCGAATGTCCGATAGAGAACAAAATTTTTTCCAAAAATTTTGTTCTCTATCGGACATCAATCGAACAAACATTCGCTTGACAGCCCCCCCTTATAAAGTGTAATATACTTCTCGTGGCAAATTGCACCCCTATATTTGGTCCAGTAGCTCAGTTGGTTAGAGTGCCGGCCTGTCACGCCGGAGGCCGAGGGTTCGAGTCCCTTCTGGATCGCGTAGAAATACTACAAAAAACCATCTTTTAATATTTAAAAGGTGGTTTTTGCAAACTGTTTAAACTATTTAAACTCTAAACTCCTAGGGGGCGATTATTATGAAAACCACCAAAACAAACGAAAAAACAGGCAACACCCTTTTAACTGCAACAACCGCCGAAAAACTAGCCATGCGAGTTTCATGGAACACCTTGCTAGGAAACACCATACTCACGATTTTCAAAATATTCGCAGGCATTGTGTCTGGCTCTGGCGCGATTATTTCTGATGCGGTACATTCCCTTTCCGATGTACTAAGCACGGTTATTGTTATGATTGGCATAAAAATGTCGAACAAGAAGTCTGACAAAGACCACCAGTACGGCCACGAGCGTTTTGAATGTGTGGCGGCCATTTTGTTGGCTGGCTTTCTTGTGTCGGCAGGCACGTTAATCGGCTGGGCTGGCATTAGCGTAATCCTGTCGGGCGACTACGAACACCTCGCCGCCCCAGGGCTAATCGCGTTAATCGCGGCGGTCGTGTCCATTGCCGCCAAGGAAGCCATGTACCAGTACACGATTGCCGCCGCAAAAAAAATCAACTCTGGCGCGCTAAAAGCCGACGCGTGGCACCACCGCTCCGACGCGCTTTCGTCCATAGGCGCGTTTGTCGGCATTTTGGGCGCAAGGCTCGCGTTCCCCATACTTGACCCAATCGCAAGCATAGTCATTTGCTTGTTCATTTTAAAGGTCGCCGTTGAGGTTTTCATTGACGCTACGGGAAAAATGACGGACAAGGCATGTGACGACGCTACGGTAAACGAAATGCTCGCCGTTGCTTCCGCCAACAAGGCTGTAATGGGCGTAGACCTTATTAAAACGCGGCTTTTCGGCGATAGAATATATGTAGATTTAGAAATTAGCGCGGACGGCAACCTGCCGCTACACGAAGCGCACACAATAGCGCATGAAGTGCATGATGCCATCGAAGCACAATTCCCAAAGGTAAAGCACTGTAAAATTCATGTTAATCCTGCTCCAGCTCCAGCGGAAACGCCCTAGAGGTATATGAATAAACGGCTATAGAATTTTAAAGGCATGGAACGCGGATTTTAAAGGCATGGAACGCGGATTTTCGCGGATTTAACGGATTTTCGCGGATTTTGTCTATGTAAATTACTAAACCGCGATATATTTTCCCACGAGCCAATCCGCCAAATCCGCGAAAATCCGTTAAATCCGTGTTCCACAACCTTTAATCCACATGGATAAAATTTCTATCCCACTGCCGTTAATTTACACGGAAAAAATCCGCGTAAATCCGCCAAATCCGCGAAAATCCGCGTTCCATGCCTTAAAAAAACCCTGCAAGCTGTCAACTGTTACCTAGAATCAAATCTCCGTGGGAGCAAGCTCCTCCAACGTAACCTTCCCAGTAGTCTGAAAAACACAAACCCACGTCTTTCCAGCAGAAAGCACTAGCGGCGTGCCGTCTGCAAAATACCAGCGCGTGGGGCTTTCTATGCTCGATTTTTCCCATGTAACGTCATAATACTCGCCCTGCGTGGCTAAAAAGCCGTTGCCCGAGCCTACGGTGCGTATGCTTCGGCGGCCTGCCTCGTCGCCTGCGATTACGTGCATGGAAGCCAACTGAATAAGCACGTTGGAAACGCTTACCTGCTCCTGCGTGTCCGCATCTAGGTGTTCGCCGTCACGGTTATATGCGAGGTACACGCCGTCGTCCAAGACAAAGGTACGCGTATAGTTTGGCGAAAACGGCACGATAATATGCTCCGCCTTGCCTGCGCTTTCTGTCGGAATTTCGCCGAAAGAAAACCCATACTGCGCGCCTTCCGTTATATTGCTTCTAATTTCCTCTGCTTCTAAATATGCCTCCAACTGCTCGCGCCCTGTGTAGGAGCTATGCTCACGCGGGCGCGTTCCTGTATTGAACGACCATTCGGGGTAGCTTGTATCACGCCAAAAAACGCGCCCCTCTAGCCGTCCGCCGTCAAGGTTTGTTATACGCGTGGTGCGTATTTTGTCGTAACCTGCGGGTGACGAGCCGTGATGGATAAAAAGTGCGTCATGGTTGTACGCAAAGTCGATAAAATAGTCCCTAGCGGAACGCACCGAGCCGATTTTGTCGGGGAAATGTGACTGAAAAATGGCAATAAGCCGCGTAATATCGCCCTCCGCAAGCATTTCATAAATAATGTCCGCCGAGGCGATTCCGCTCTGCGGCAACGCGCGCCGTATGTTGTTTACCACCACCGCCAAGGGGCGGCGCGCGGCGTATTCGTCAAAAATACGCTGCCCTGTCAGCATGCTGTACTGCGTGGGGTATGGGAACTCGTCAGGCTCGACATAGACCCAGCCGTCTGGCATGGGTATTCTTATGCCGAAAAATAGCTCACTTTCGGGGGCTTCCGCTTGCGGCTCGGGTTCTTCTTCTCGTGCAGCAAAAAAAATAACCATAAAAATGATTACACAAATACTAAGAGTAATGCCAAGCGACAAACTAAATGATACTAGGAATTTTTTTGATTTAATGATTTTTACAATTTCCGACATTATAAATATCTCCCTATTACCGTCATTATTACCGCCGCGCCCACAATCACGGCAAACGCCGATGCCAAAAGCACCGCCCCTGCCGCCGCGTCCTTGGCTATTTTGGCTAGTGGGTGGGTCTTGGCGGAGGCTAGGTCAACGACCGCTTCCACGGCGGTATTCACAAGCTCCATAGCAAGCACAAAAAATATAGCAAACGCCACAAGCACAAACAACAGAGCGTCCACTTGGAAAACAATACATACTAAAATAGCCAAAATCCCCATGACTATTTGTATACGAAAATTTCTTTCCCTCGCCGCTGTTTCGCGTATGCCTGCAAAGGCGTGACCTAGCGAGGTTAGGAAGCTCGGGTTCTTTTTCATCGCAAAATGCCCAGCTCGTTAAGGATTTTTTCCTGTAGCTCGTTCATTATTTTTTCGTCATTCGCGCTTGCTTCGTGGTCTAGCCCTAGCAGGTGAAGCACGCCATGCACTGTAAGAAACGCAAGCTCGCGTTCCTCGGAGTGGGCGTATTCTTGGGCTTGGCGTGCCGCTGTTTGGGTGGAAATGACAATGTCGCCGATAGAGAATGGGGCTTTGCCCTTTTTTGTATCGGGGCTTTCCATAGAGGGAAACGACAACACATCTGTGGGCTTGTCCAGTCCGCGGTAGGTATTGTTTAGCTCCTTGATTTCCTCGTCTGTTACAAAGGAAATGCTAACCTCGTATTGTAGCTTTTTTATGTCGTCTAGCTCGAAGCACTCTTTTAACGCTGCGAGCGCGGCTTTTTTAAGGGTTACGTATAATGGCTTTGGTACTGGGGTTTCGCCCCTGTCGTCCCAGTGGATTTTCATGATTTTACCTCCGCTTTTTGGCGGTATTCTTGTGCTTTTTTATATTCACCGAGTTCGGTGTAAGTGTCGGCGATGGTATTATAAGCCTTAATTGTACAGGGGTGTTTCGTCCCTACAGTTTTTTCAAAACCGACTAAAGCCTTTATATACCATTTTAAAGCCGTGGGGCAATCGCCAGTGTTTGCATATATAATCCCCCTATTTACATAAGCGGTACAGGTATGTGGATGTTCAACGCCAAACATCTTTTCCAAAATAATCAAAGCCTTTTCATGTTGCTCCAAAGCCTTACGATACTCGCCCTGCATTCCATAGATGCCTCCCATGGTGTCATAAACCATTGAAGCATTTAGAAGATTTTCATTCAAAGTTTCATCAAGACACTCCAGAGCCTTTTGACAATATTTCAAAGCCTTTAAATAATCCCCCATGTGCATATATACATCGCCCATATGTCCATAAGCTAATGCCGTTTGTTTATGTGTTTTACCAAAAACTGTTTCCCAACTAGCTAAGGCTCTTTTGTGCCAATCCAAAGCCTCGATGTGGTTATCCATAAAATAATATACCCTGCCAATGTTATTATAAGTATCAGCAGTAGAGGGGTGGCTTTCGCCCAATATATTTATTTTTAGTTCCAATGCCTTGTTGAAAAAATCCAATGCTTTGATATATTCGCCGTTTGCCCCATACATACGCCCTTTACTATCATATGTTTCGGCAACAAACAGGGGCTTATCTTTAAGCAATTGTTCTTCCCTATCCAATAGTTTATTAAGTCGGTCTAAAGCCAGCGTGTACATGCCTTGCTTATAATAAATATGTGCAATATCCTTACACACCCTAAGCGTATCTGTATGCTCCCCACCCAACAACCTCTCGCGTATATCCAACGCATGTTCCAAGCAGCTCCTAGCCAGATTATACTTATACTCCGCCTTATACCCCTCCGCCTTAACCATAAACCCACTAGCCTCCGCCAACAATTGCCTGCGTGGCTTATTCTCGTCAAATACATATTCCACCGTATCGTCCGCACTATCGACACCAAGCGAGATAAAATGCTCTTTTTCCCTTTCTTCCTCCACATCAAAAACAACCTTAAACTTTACATAGGAATAAAAGGCATAGGCGTTTCGGTTTAAAATATCGTCCATGCGCGGAGTCAAGCAAAAAATTATATTTATTTGTAGGCGGGTGAGCATATCTCTACTAAAATTTAGGCGTTGTATGTCCTCGTCCCTTTGTGTAGCGAGCTGGAAGTTTAGCAAAAACAGCGTTTTTGTGTCGGGCTGGCCTTCGAGCCATTTTTCTAGCTCGTTGAAATAATATGACGCGTTTTCCCTTTTATAGTCGTACACGGCGATATTCGCCATGGTTGTATATTTTTCGATTAGCTCCGCCTGCTTAGTTTCCGGCGCAATCAAAAAATAAAACCCCTCGTGCGAGTCATGCAAAATCCATTCTAATTCGCGGTATTCGCCAGACAGGTTCATTTTTTGCTCAATCCTTGCGCGGTTAAAAATTCCGAAATAAGTGGGTGTACGTCATGCCAACGGTCGTAGTCGGGTGGACCGTTTTTATATTCAATCACAACACCTGCGTTCATCATTTCCAATAGCATTTCCTTGTCGGTAATTTGTGTATGGTTTCCTGCTTGGATTTCCGCCAAAAACTCATGATACTTGTTTTCGATGCTGGTAAGGCTGTTTTTTTTGTCGCTTAACGCTATTTTCGTTTCATCGCCTGTAATAGTTTTTATTCCCTTGCGGATTGATATTTTGGCGGCGGTATTGATTGCGTTAAATAATCCCCTTAGCGAGCCGCCAGTTTTAATAATTAGTTCGTCTAGCGTATTGCCATCAAACAAGGCGAGGTCACAGCGTTTTTCAACGATTGACTTTATGGAGTTTATACCTTGGATATAGGGAGTACCGTCTAGGTTACTTATTCTTATCATAGGTAATATTTTTATATTGTAATATTCATATAATGCCCCAAATCTCGGATTGTAATAAGATGCGATGGGATAGGTATATATAATGGGAAATGATAGACCTCTTAAAATAGAAGTGTAGTTGGTAAAAATATCCTCGGCATCTTTTGCATTTAATGTGTCAAGTTCTTCAAAAATAATTATGGGTTGTTTCCCGTCCGATTTTTTGGTGACTTCATTTGCCACTTCTTCAATGAGAGATAGCCAATCACTGGCGCGGTGGTTTATTTTTGTTCTGTAAATATTACGTGTTTCTCCACTGTGTTTTATGCCAGCCTTTACGCGAGCAAAAACTAAATTAAAGAGTGAGCCAGTTCCTACGCCTACCTCTGCCGATACTTCCTCGCCTTTGGTTACTACTTTTTCTGATTCTGTTTGTGTATTCCAAAACAAAGATATTTTTTCACTTAACTCCTTGGGTAGTTGGCACCCAATTTCTTCAGCCAAGGAAAGCACCGCACCACCCATCAAAATCAATAAGTCTGTATATTGAGCGTTGAGTAAATCGAGGTCTGTCTTGCATTGTACTATATGTGCAGGATAACCAAGTTCTTTAAGCTCTTTTGCCATTTTATTAAGCTCTGTACTTTTGCCGCAGCCCTTGTGACCCAACAATAAAAAAGTATTATTCTCAGAGGGTTCTTGACAATCCTCAAAAATATCTTGAATATCGGAAACATATTTATTTCCGAAACGGTGTTCAATTGTTCCGTCATCATAAAATTCTTCTAAATCTTCTTCCCGTAATGGAAAAGCATTAAACGCATTGATAAAGTCCTTAATTCCCTCGGCATACTTCATTTTAGTACCCCCGAGATTTTTTCTATACATAATATCACGGTTCCTCTCATTTTACAAGTTATAACAAGTTTACACTCCAACATCTGCAAAATATGCCAAAAATTGTAACGCAATCAATCACTCCACCAATCACCCCATCAACCACTCCACAGCCTCCCGATAAATCCCCTTAACGACCCCTCGCAATTCTGGCAACTGCTCCAATAACTGCTTCGCCTGTACGCCCGAATTTATTTCCATTACCATAATCTCCCCACAGCTCGTCCGTGCAATATCCACCGTAGCAAAATTTATGCCAATCGCACGCGCGGCGCGGCACGCCAAGTCCTTCAACTGCTCCGCGCCGTCCGCTATTACGCCGCCGACTAAATCACACCTCTGACTCGGCGGCGTAACCCCCTTTCCAAGGGGGGTGTCAAAGTCTTGCAGTGCAAGACTTTGACGGGGGGTTAATACCTCAAACACGCGCGCCCCCTGTGACAAATTATGCTGCCACGACAGCGGCGAACGCGCCTTGCCGTACACTAGCGGACATTTACCGTTTATATAAAAAACGCGGTACTCATGCTCTATGTCTACGTACGGGCTTAGCGCCGCGTCCGTGTGGCTGTCAAATATGGCTTGGGCGGCGGCTTCTAGCTCCTGCGCGGTTTGGCACAAAAATATGTTCAAGCCCTTTGTGCCTTGGTTCGGCTTGATTACCACCTTTTTGTGCTTGTCCAAAAAGGCCTGCGCGTTTTTTTCCGCCCAATCGGGCTTTAGGCGCGGATTGAAATAAATTTGGTGCAAAATTGCAGGTATGCCGTTTTTTTCCAATATAAGAAAGCACGCGGTCTTGTCGCAGGCTATTCTGTCCGCCGCCGCGCTGTTTATGTCCCAGTACGAGCCGAAAATATGGCGCGACCGACCGCCCTTTGTAAGGCGTAGGATATAGCCCTGCGAAAGGCTTTCGCATAGAATATCGGCTTCTCCGCAAATTTCCTTTATAAAATCGCTTGGTTCATTCATTTTCGGCGTATTTTCTCCTCATTGCTTCGTATATTCCCGTGATATTGCGGTCTGGCTCTGGCAATATTAGGTTTATAGCTATTTCTTCTAATAGAAACAAATATACATAAATTCCGAGAAAAATCAATAGCGTGTTCGGCTCTATTCCAAAGCCCACAAGTACCAATGGGAACAAAAACGCAAGAATCGCGCCTGTTTTGGACGCGTAGGTGTGCATCATCATAAGCTGATTGTACCGCACGTAGCCGATAACCATGCCAAGCCCTTTAAGCACGACCAAGCCAGCGAGAACAACCGCCACCAAAATAGGCTCAAACGCAATCGCAGGAACAAGCCGAATTATGGCAATCGTAACAAAGGCATAGTCGGCTATGCCGTCCAGATTCGCGCCGAGTACGGACGTTACCTTGTACCTCCGCGCAATCGGCCCATCAATCATGTCCGTAATGCCTGCAATGGTGTAAATTACCATAAACAAAAACGACAACGGCGTAATCAATAACAACGAACACGCCAGAATTATACGTGAACTGGATAGGGCGTTGGGTATGTATTTCATGGAATCACCGTCCTTTCTTTATTTGCTTTCGGGGATTGTTTTTTTTATGGAACGCGGATTTACGCGGATTTAACGGATTTTCGCGGATTCTTTCTAGGTTTAAGTAGCGTGAAGTTGAAACATAGATTTTCGCGGATTTAATAAGTTTAAATCTGCGTTCTATCTTCTGCTGTGCCACGCTCCCTCTGCTTTGTGCCTCTGTGCGAACTACTGTGTGAAAATCTTTTTGACAAATAATGAACGTAGGTAAAGCGTATAACTTCCATTCTTTAGTTAAAAGATTTTTTCACACAGAGGCACAGAGGCACAGAGGGAGCGAGGCATAGCAGAAGTACGAACGAATCCGCGTAAATCCGCCAAATCCGCGAAAATCCGCGTTCCATGCTTTTAAAAATCCTGCGTTCCATGCTTTTAAAAAATCCGCGTTCCATGCCTTTAAAAAATCTGCGTTCTACCATTTTTTACACCACAGGATTCCCACAAAATATTTGCAACTCACACCCCGCACAAAGCGGCTTCCGCGCTGTACAGGTTTTCCTGCCATGAGAAATAATTTGTTGGTTAAAGGCAATCCAATTCTCCTGCGGCAAAATTTCCATTAACTCAAGCTCGATTTTTACTGGGTCGCTTTGGCTAACAAGCCCCAAGCGGTTGGACACGCGCTTTACGTGGGTATCTACTACTATGCTAGGAATTTTGTAGATATGACCGCGGACGACATTTGCGGTCTTTCTGCCCACTCCGCCTAGAGCCGTAAGCTGCTCAATCGCCGAGGGTACTTGTCCGCCGTATTCGTGCAACAATTTCCGCGCCGTTTCCTGCAAATGCCGCGCCTTTACGCGAAAAAAGCCCGTCTGCTTTACGCCGTTTTCTATCTCGCGAATGTCCGCGGCGGCAAAATCTTCTAGCGTAGGAAATTCTACGAAAAGCCGCGCAGTAACGGAATTGACACAAGCGTCAGTGCATTGCGCGCTTAAAATAGTAGCAAAAAGCAACTGCCACGGCGTAGAATAGTTTAAAAAGCATTTGCCGTCAAAGGGGTATAGGGATTCTAGAGTGGTGAGAATGTCGGCTATTCTAGGCATATTGACGACCTCCCTATGTGGATTTTTTGTTGTCCGTCCCGAGGTACGCACGCAAAGCGTACAGTTTCTATTCTTTAGTTAAAAGCATTTTCACACAGAGGCACAGAGGCACAGAGGGAACGAGGTACGGAAGGAATATTAACGAAAATTAAAATTTCCGCTTTTTGTCTGCTGTGCCACGTTCCCTCTGTGCCTCTGTGTGAAATTCTTTTAACCTAAAAAACGAAGCTCTACATTTTACCTACGTTCATTATTTGTTAAAAATCATTTAACGCAGAGGCACAGAGGGAGCGTGGCACAGCAGACAATATAATGCGGATTTAAGGCAATTAAACACGGATTTAACGGATTTACGCAGATTTACACGGATTTGCACGAACGAATCCGCATAATCCGCGTAAATCCGTCAAATCCGTGTTTCGCAAATCATTTGTTAAACCACAGATTAAGGGAATTTGCAGGCTACTGTAGGGGACGGATTTATCCGTCCCGAGGTACGCACGTTCGTCAATTCGGGGAGGATAACGTCCATTAACGCAAAGCGAAGCAACCTCGGGACGAGCAACGTCCATTAACGCAAAGCAAAGCAACCTCGGGACGGATAAATCCGTCCCCTACAAAACCTCTGCCAACGAAATCTGCGCCTGCTCCCGAAACCCATCAAGCCCCAAATGCGCATAAGCAAGCCGCGTGGCGGTACGCCCTCTAGGCGTACGCTGAATAAACCCAAGCTGCAATAAATACGGCTCCGCCACGTCCTCTAGCGTTCCTGCTTCCTCGTCTATACTGGCGGCGAGCGTGTCAAGCCCCACAGGCCCGCCCCCGAATTTTTCGATAATCGCGCGTAGAATTTTTTTGTCTACGGTGTCTAGTCCGAGCTTGTCTATTTCGAGCTTATCCAAAGAGGATTTTGCCACCTCGCAAGTAATTATGCCGTCATATTGTACCTGCGCGAAGTCGCGTACGCGCTTTAGCAAGCGGTTTACTATACGCGGCGTTCCTCGGGCGCGGCGCGCTATTTCCTCCGCGCCGTCTGGCTCTATTTCTACGCCGATTACCGCTGCCGAGCGCGTGATTATTTTCTGCAAATCCTGTACGCTGTACGGCTCTAAATGGTGAATAACGCCAAAACGGTCGCGGAGCGGCGCAGTCAAAAGCCCTATTCGCGTAGTCGCACCAACCAACGTAAAACGCGGCAGCTCCAGTCTAATACTGCGCGCGCCAGGTCCCTTGCCGATTACAATATCCAGTACAAAATCCTCCATGGCGGAGTAAAGCATTTCCTCTACCGTGCGGTTTAGGCGATGTATTTCGTCTATAAAAAGGAAATCGCCCTCATTTAAATCATTTAAAATGGCGGCAATATCGCCAGGGCGTTCTATGGCAGGGCCTGTGGTAACACGCAGACTGGCGTTCATCGCGCTTGCGATTATTGCGGAGAGCGTGGTCTTTCCTAGCCCTGGCTGGCCGTACAAAAGCACATGGTCCAGCACCTCGCCGCGCCCCAACGCCGCCTGTACAAAAACCTGCATATTCTCTTTTACCTTGGCTTGCCCGATATATTCGTCAAACGAGGACGGCCGAAGTTTTGTTTCCACTTCCTCGTCATGCTCGCGGCTATAGCTCGTTGTGTTTAAGCGGTCAGTCATTAGACACTATCCTTTTGACAATTTTTTCAACGCTTGCTTTATAATGCCATCGGCGGACATTTCGCCCTCGGCTATTTCCAGTACCGCCTGCACAGCCTCCGCGCGCCCGTAACCAAGCGCGAGAAGCGCGTCCATTGCGTCCTGCTTGGCGGTTGTTTCGCCGCGCATGGCAAACGCAGGGGAAGTATCCTCGCCTGCGGAGTCCGTTTTTATTTTGTCTTTCAATTCCAGCATAAGGCGTTGCGCGGTTTTTTTGCCTACGCCTGGCGCTTTGCTTAACGCAACGGCATCTTCCGCCACGATTGCCAAAATAATCTGCTGCGGCGACATAGCCCCCAAAATAGCCGAAGCGACCTTCGGGCCAATTCCCGAAACAGAAATAAGCAACGTAAACATTCGCACTTCTTCCTGTGTCAAAAATCCGTGGAGCGATTGCCCAGTGTCGTTTGATTGTAGATACGTGAAAATCTGCAAATTGTTTCCGCGGGCGGGCAAACGCCCGATTGTCGCAGGGGAGGCGTTTACCAGGTAGCCCACGCCGCCTACGTCTATTATAATGGAACGCTCGTAGACGGATTCGAGCGAGCCTTTTAAGTATGCTATCATTGTACTGCTCCTTTTGGTGGGAAATTTAAAGGCATGGAACGCGGATTTTTTAAAGGCATGGAACGCGGATTTCCGCGGATTTAACGGATTTTCGCGGATTCTATCTGGCGTGCTTTTTAAAATCCGCGTAATTAACAATCTACGTAATTTGCGTTTCCTTAGTTTTTAATGACCGCGAGAAAAAATCCGCGAAAATCCGCCAAATCCGCGAAAATCCGCGTTCCATGCCCCTAAACCCATGTTCCACGATATAATCGTTTAACCCAGTATACCATATCCCCGAGGTGATTTTATGAAATTCCCACAGCCTATGAAATTCTCGTACATGGACTTACACGCCGACACAATAACACGCGCAATGGGCGAAAACGCCAGTTTGCAAAAAAACAATCTGCACATTGATTTTGAACGGCTCGCCATGCTTGACAAACCTATTGTACAGGTTTTTGCGGTATTTGTCGCTACTGAATATTTAAAAAATCCGTTCGCTTACGCAAATTCAGCAATTGACTTTTTTGAAAGGGAGTTGGCAAAAAGCGACACGCTCAAGCTCGCGCTTACGTTTGACGACGTGGCACGCAACGCAAACGCCAACAAAAGCAGCGCGATTCTGGCACTAGAGGGCGGCGAGCCGCTAGAGGGCAGGCTCGAAAATCTCGCGCATTTTGCACGGCGCGGCGTGCGAATAATCACGCTTACATGGAATCGCGAGAACGAGCTAGGCTACGGCGTAGGGGCTTCGCCTAATTCAACCTGCGAAGCCATGGGCTTAAAGCCCTTTGGCGTAGAGGTCGTAAAGGAAATGAACGCGCGCGGCATGATTATTGACGTGTCGCACTTGAACGAGGCAGGATTTTGGGACGTACACAAGCACAGCACAAAGGCATTTATTGCAAGCCATTCTAACGCGTTTTCGGTAACGGCGCATAAACGCAATTTACGCGATAGCCAAATAAAGGCAATTATGGAAAAAGGCGGCTTGGTGGGCATAAATTTGTATCCTAGCTTTTTGTGTAACGGCGAACCGACAAGGCTTCGGGGCGATTCCGAGTTGATGTTTTGCGGCAATCGCAAAGCACCAACCAGTCAGTCCGCGAAACGAGGCGAAGCCGCCGCAAGCATGGAGGACATACTCGCGCATATCGAGCATTTGAGCAAGCTAGGCGCAGGCAAAGGCATCGCGCTTGGCACAGATTTTGACGGCGTTCCTGTGCTTCCTAGCGGCATAAGCGATGTAACCTCGCTGAAATTTTTGGAAAGCTGTATAACAGAGCGGTTGGGCGAGGATATTGCAAGGGCGGTCATGGCAGGGAATTTTTACGAGTTTTTGCAAAGCCATTTTTCCATGACATAATCCTCTATAAAAAAGCCGCCGCCAATATCAATTTTGACACAGCCGACATTAGCAAACCCCATTTTGGCATATGCCTTTATTGCGGTGTGGTTGTTTTTGTCTACGATTAGTTGTATTTTATTAAGCGCGGATTGTGTGGCGTGTGGTGTTGCCAATATTTTACTGTTGTATTCGCGGCACAGCGCGAGCGCTTCATTAACAAAAGCACGACCAAGCCCCTTGCCGCGGTGGTCTTTGCGGACGTACAGCTTGCTGATTAGCAGGTGGTCGTGCTTGGGCTGGCAAGCGGCGTAGGCTATTGTTTCGTGGTGGGTGTTGTCGTTTGTACCGCCGTGGGTATTGTCGTGGGTATCGTCGTGCGTACCGCATTTTGCAGTAAAATACGTGGTGTCGTTTTTTATGTCCGCAAGAATCTGTTCGGGTGTTTGGTATTTTTCTAGCATGTATTCCACCTGTGCCATTCCGATAATGGGCGGATAATGCTCCCGCCAAATTTCGCCTGCAAGTGCGGATATTTCGGCGGCGGCGGCTTCTAGGTTAGGGGAATATTTGTCGTGCTTTTTTATGCTGAACCATGTATTTGACATTTGGGGCAACCTCCCAGCTTATGAAAAACTAATAAATTATCCGCCCAATGAGTTAATAATGGTATAATCATTCTTTCCGCTTCTCAAAGCCGATGTATTTAAAACCCTTTGTGGTAAGCTCACCAAAATCAAATTCGTTGAACTCGTAGTATTCCTCTTTTGACACCATAAACTCCTTTGTCTTTCCGTCTGAAAGAAATTCAAAGGTTATATATTGTCGCCTGTTCAGATTGATTCGCAACCCTCTCCCAAATAAACCATCTCTGCGTTTTGATATGACAACGACCTTTCTTGTAATTACTGGGCTTTTGTGGTTATATATGGCAATTGCGATTGGACAAACAGCAACTGCGACACCACATAAGATAAAAAAGGCTTTGTCACTCCCACTAAGTAAAGTGACAACTATCCCTAAAGCTACGAGAATCAGCCATATAACAATAGCTCTAGCAATGTCCTTTATCCACTTTATTATCCTCTCCATTATCCCCAAAGCAATAACCCTCCCTCACAAACACCCCGAACAACAGCGTTTTATTCATTATATCTCAATTTACAAAAAACAAAAGTATAAAACTGACCCACGCGCCTATATTAGTGCTATAATTGTTTAAGAATAAACAACTATAGCTTAAACCTATACATAATTTCCGTTCATTCTTCACAACTTAATAGGTAAAAATACTATAAGTTAGGAATGAACCCTATGCGTAAAATTTTGTTTTATTTCTGTGTCATAGCCACTTTTTTACTTTTAATTCTAGGCGGTTGTGCCGCAAAGCAAGCAAACCAAACAAGCCAAGCAAACCAAGCAAACCAAGCCCCCGAAGCCCCACCGCGTTCCCATTCCCAAGCTCCCCAACCCCCTGCCCGCGCTCGTCATTCCCATTCCCATGCACCCCGACACACCACCCCCTACACAATAATGGTCTACATGAACGGCTCCGACCTCGAAAGCGAGTTCGGGGCGGCTACAGACGACCTGGCGGAAATGCTGGATTCTGGGCTAGATTCGCGTAATGCCAACGTGATAGTTTTCACGGGCGGCGCGCACCGTTGGCACAACAACGCCATTCCTGCCGAGTGCGTTATTTGGCAATTAAAGGACGGCTCGCTTTACGAATTGGAAAATATAGGCACAAAAAACATGGGCAACCCCAACACCCTGCGCGACTTTATTCAGTACGGCACGAGGTTTTTCCCTGCCGAAAAATACGGCCTAATCATGTGGGACCACGGCGGCGGCGCGATTTCCGGCTTTGGGCATGACGAGAAGTTTGGCGACTCTAGCCTTACCTTGCTCGACCTAAAAAAGGCGTTCGAGGAAGCGGGCTTGGCACAGAATAAGCTCGAATTTCTGGGCTTTGATGCCTGTCTTATGGCTACGGTGGAAATGGCTATTCTTGCCAATGACTATGCCAAGGTTCTAATTGCCGCCGAGGATTTGGAGCCTGGCGAGGGCTGGAATTACGATTTTCTCGCCGTATTTAACGAAAATCCGCAAATCGGCGGGCTGGAGCTAGGCAAAATAATTGTCGATTATTTTATGGATTTTTACGAATCAATAGAACTAGAAGATGACGATGTTTTGACACTTTCAGTCATACAGCCAGCACACGCGGCACGCGTAATGGAAGCCATGGGCGAGCTTATGTCGCTGGATTTCGGCGACCGCGTCACCTTTAACAAAATGGCAAGACGGCGCGCAAACACAAAGACCTTCGGCGAGGGCAGCCCGCGCGACAACTGCGCCGACATGGTGGACATCGGCGACATGGCGGCACAGCTCGCCGACCTATATCCGCGCCAAGCCGCTGCCGTTTTGGCCGCGCTCGGCGACTGCGTTTACTACAGCCGCCACAATTCTGATGTTGACATTTATGGTTTAAGCACGTTTTATATTTACGGCGGAAAATCGGAGGGCGTGCCGTCACTTCGCACCTATTCCGACCTAGAAATGAGCCAGCCCTATACGCAATTTCTGCATAGATTCTTCAAGAATCTGCTAATTTCTGACGATACGGTAAATCTGCACACAGAGCTTGTTTTGTGGCAACCAGTGGGCGACACTTTCCGCTTAATGAGCCTATTAGAATTACCCGCCGAGGAAATGCTTTTTCCGCAAATAAACGGACAATTCGTCACCCTTTTTCATGTCCATTCCACCGCAAAAGCCGACCTCTACGCCATTCCAGTATTTGTAAACGGCAATGATGCCGACATTATCGTTTCGTTTTCCCAAAACGAGCCAGACGGCAAAATAAAAGGCTTTCGGCACAATTCCGCCAGCGTTTTCCAAAAGGGCTACGACCCCATTTCTATAGGCGACGAAATCTCGCTATACAGGCTAGAAACGGATTATGAACAAAAAGCCGCAAAATGGGTAAAAACCGAGCCGCTTACGGTTACTTTTCCCTTGGTATTGGAATGGGAAGCCGCGCCAGAGGGCTTTCGCAAGGGGTTTAGGCATACTAGTGTTTGTAATGAGGTTACGTATACGGTGATTTAGGTGTAGGGGGGGCAACGCCCCTACATCACCACCGGCGCACTTATCCCCAACAACCCCAGCCCAGTTTTAAGCACGAGCTTCACCGCGGCAGTCAACGTAAGCCGCGCACGCCGTACAGGCTCGTCGTCCACAATTATCTGGTGCTTATGGTAAAAAATGTTGTACGCCTGCGCCAACGCCACAAGCTGACGAGCGATAATAAACGGCTCGTATTTTTCGGCGGCATCTTTTATTTTGGCAGGGAAATCGTGCATAATTCGTAGCACGTCAAAGGATTCGTCGTCGCTCAATAAGCCCGCGTCAAACGTAGAGCCTGAAATAAGCGCAAGCCCCAGCTCGCCGAAATCCAGGCGCGAATCGGCACTAAGCGACTTTTTCAACACACTGCACGCGCGCGCGTGCGTGTACTGCACGTACGGGCCTGTTTCGCCGTCAAAGCTCAGTATTCTGTCCCAATCAAACATGGTGTCCTTCATGCGGCTATTGTATAGCTTGTTGAATTTTAACGCGCCTATGCCTACCTGCTCGGCTACGCGTTCCTTGTTCGGCAGGTCGGGGTTCTTTTCGTTGATAATTTCCAGCGTTTTTGTTACGGCTTCGTCCAGCAAATCCTCTATTTTTATTACATCGCCGCGGCGCGTAGACATTTTGCCCGATTCAAATAGGTACATGCCGTATGGAATATGCAGCAGTCCCGAAGCCCACGGATAGCCCATTAGCTCCACCACCTTCATCCATTGTGCAAAATGCAGGCTTTGCTCGTTGCCTGTTACGTATAGGCTCTTGTCGAAATCGAAACGCTCGTAGCGGTCTATGGCGGCGGCTATGTCGCGCGTGGGGTAGAGCGTTCCGCCGTCCCTTTTGAGAATTAGGCAGGGCGGCATATTGTACGCTTCTAGGTCAACTATTTTCGCGCCGTCGCTTTCCTGCAACAGCCCTTTTTGTGCCAAAAGCTGTGCGATTGCGTCCATTTTGTCATTGTAATGGCTTTCGCCGCTTAGCACGTCAAAGCTAATTTGCAAACGCTCGTAAATTCTGTCATATTCTAGCATACTAAGCTCGCAGAACCATTTCCAAATAGCTATGCCTTGCTCGTCGCCGTTCTGCATTTTTACTACCCACGCGCGCGCTTCGTCGTTGAGGGTTGGGTCTTTGTCCGCTTCCTCGTGAAATTTTACATACAGCTTTACTAGCCCCGCTATTTCCGTTTTTTCTATTTCTTCCTTGCTTCCCCATTTCAAATACGCGGTAATCAGCTTGCCAAACTGCGTACCCCAATCGCCGAAAAAGTTTATGCTAGTGACCTCATAGCCTAGGAATCGGTAAATATTGTCAAGCGTTCTGCCTATTATGGTCGTGCCTAAATGCCCTATATGGAAATGCTTGGCAATATTCGGCGAGGAATACTCCACCAGAATTTTTTTGCCGAAGCCTTCCTCGCTAGAGCCGTACTCGGTTCCTGCCTCTAGCACGCTGTACAAAACATTGTTTGCGAACGCCGTTCGGTTCAAGAAAAAATTTATATAGGCGTTTGTCGCGACAGCTTGTCCCAACCAGCCAGGGCGGCCTGCTTCTATTTTTTCTGCCAATTCCGATGCAATCACCTGCGGCGATTTTTTCAAGACCTTGGCTAAATTAAAGCATGGGAAAGCATAATGCCCCACCTTGGAATCGGCGGGCGTTTCTAGGCAACGCTCCAGCTCCGCCTGCGGCAGGCCTGTGTGCGCGGCTAATATTTCCGATATTGCGCTTGTGAAATTTAAGGTTTCCATTTTCTACCTCTTTCTTTTGACTCGCCTTCGGCGATTTTTCATGTGCGAGCTTGCCCTGCTTTAAAAGAAATTTATAAACGAGGACATTTCTCCTATGTATAGATTATACACATATCTTATCAATAAAATATAGCTAATTAGTATGCAGGCGATATTTATTGTTTTTATAAGCCACTTCGGTCCTGTTTCTTCCAGCGAGGTTGATATTATTATTTGCAGCATAGCAATAAACAATAGCTCGCCTATAAGCATTAGAAATTCGCGCATGGTAGCACTCCTTTTTTCGGAGGTTTTGTCTTTATAGCTAGTTTATTTAAGGAGCGAGATAAAAATTCCTGTTTCTTTGTGTTTCGGGGGTTGTTTGTGTATAATGGGGAGTGAGATTTATATTTTTGGGGGTATTGTGGTATGATTGAAATGAGCGGCAGGCTTTTTGATTGGGACGTGAAGAAAAACCTAATCAATATCGAGAAGCACGGAGTTTCATTTAAAATGGCGGCTTCTGCGTTTTTTGACCCAAGGGCTGTTAGAATTGATGATGACGAACATTCCCAAGGCGAGGATAGGTTTATTCTTATCGGCGTAAACAAGTACGACAATCTGCTGACCGTTTGCCATTGTTATAGGAATGGCGGTGATATAGTGCGGATTATTTCTGCAAGAAAGCCTAACCTATATGAAAAAGAAGTATACGAGCATGGAGGTGCTTTTTAATGGAATTTGGTCTTAAAGAAATGCCCGCGGTTTCGAGGGTTCAAAAAAATCCTTTTTATGAGGACATACTAAAAAACGGCTTCTCTATTGCTGTACACTACAGCCCCGAAGATGTGGCAGAAATTATCAATGGCAAGCAAAAATTTGATTTTGACCTGCTCGAACATGACCCTGACGAGCTGGCGGCTTTTGAGAAATACCGACAAGCGAACAATGGAGAAAATCATGGACAAATTTAACCTAAAGGAACACCAAAAAACATTCACCCCCGTTGGCATAAGAAAAGACGTAAAGGAAACCGACCCGCTATACCACGGCACAAAGGCGAGCCTCAAAATAGGCGATTTGCTGCAAGCAGGGCATAAGTCTAATTTTGGGGAACGCGAAAGGGCTAGCTATATATACCTTTCCGCCACTATGGACGCGGCGGTATGGGGCGCGGAATTAGCCGTAGGCGACGGAAAAGGCAGAATATACATTGTCGAGCCTACAGGCGCTATAGACGACGACCCAAACCTCACCGACATGCGATTTGCAGGCAATCCCACGAGGTCGTACCGCACAAAAGCGCCGTTACGCATAATCGGCGAGGTGTCCGACTGGGAAGGACACTCGCCCGAGGCGGTGCAAAATATGCGTGATAGGATAGCGGAGCTTAGTCGGCAGGGGTATGGGGCGATTGATTAACAATCTACCCTTGCCAACAATCACTTTTACAGGCATAATCAATCACAAGGTAATTTAGAAAGGGTGTACAGCCATGACAGCGGACATACTCCTAACCCAAATGAAGCAACTGGAAAACCACGAAAGAAACCTGTTTTTAGACAAAATATACGAGGAATATTTTGACAAAGGCGTGCCAGTTAAAACGCTTGCGGAACATGCTAGAATCCTAGAAATGTATTATGACGGAGGGCTTGTTAGGGCAGAGCAATATGATTACACAGGTTGCTAAGGGCGAACATAAAGCCCCCTCCGAAACAATGCTCCTTTCCGAAAAATCACTAGCCAAGGACTGGAATACACAAGAGGAAGATGAAGCATGGGCAAGTTTGTAACACCAACCCCACCAACCCCAAGGGAGTGTCCTAAAATGTACGAAGCATCAAAAGCCCTCGCCTTATCGGGCGAATACGACCTAGTACCCATTTGTGAGGAAATGCTGTCCGACTGCATTACGCCGATTATGCTGTTAAAAAAGCTAAAAAGCGTGAGCGAACACTGCTATCTCTTAGAAAGCGCGGAAGATACGCGCCACTGGGGGCGGTATACGTTCCTTGGGTACGAGCCGTCGTGGCATATCAGCTGTCTAAACGGCGAAATGTGCATAGCCTCTCCACAAGGCACAAGAACCTTCCAGACCGCCGACCCAAGTCCGCACATACAGGAAATATTAGATACGCACAAAAGCCCTAGGGTAGAGGGCTTGCCGCCTTTTACAGGCGGGCTTGTGGGCTATTTTGCGTACGATTATGCAAAATATGCCGAGCCTAGCCTAGACCTTGGCGCGGACGAGCATTTCCGCGACATGGATTTAATGCTGTTCGACACGGTGATTGCGTTTGACAATTATCGCAATAAAATTATACTAATCGCCAATATCCCCACGCAGGATTTTGACGAGAATTACAAAAAGGGCAAGGAACGGCTCGCACAGCTACGTGAGCTTATAGAAGCAGGCACTCCGTCAAAATTCCCAGAAAGCCGCCTATGCTCCGAGCTTACGCCGCTCTTTTCTAAGGAAAAATACATGCAAATGGTAGAAACTGCTAAATTCCATATACGCGAGGGCGATATTTTCCAGGCGGTGCTGTCAAACCGCTTTGAAGCCGACTACGAGGGCAGTCTGCTTGGCGCGTACCGCGTTTTGCGTACGATTAACCCATCGCCGTATATGTTCTATTTTAGCGGAACGGAGTTTGAAATAGCGGGCGCATCGCCCGAAACGCTCGTCAAGCTAAAGGACGGCGTGCTTTCCGCCTATCCGCTCGCAGGTACACGTAAGCGCGGCGAAACAGATTCCGAGGATATAGCGTTAGAAAAGGAATTACTTTCAAATAAAAAGGAGCTTGCCGAGCATAATATGCTCGTAGACCTAGGCCGCAACGATTTGGGCAAAATAAGCAAATTCGGTAGCGTATACGTGGAAAAATACTTGGAAATACTGCGTTTTTCCCATGTAATGCACATCGGCTCAGTGGTATGCGGCGAAATTCTGCCCGACAAAACAGGCATAGACGCGATTACCGCCGTGCTACCAGCAGGCACATTGTCGGGCGCGCCGAAAATACGCGCCATGGAAATTATCCACGCGCTGGAACAAAACAAGCGCGGCATTTACGGCGGCGCAATCGGTTATCTTGACTTTACAGGAAATATGGACACCTGCATTGCCATACGGCTTGCCTACAAAAAGGGCGGCAAGGTGTATATCCGCTCCGGCGCGGGAATTGTCGCAGACAGCGACCCACTGGCGGAATATGAGGAATGTCTGAACAAAGCCCTAGCAATGAAAAAGTCGTTGGAGGCACAGCCATGATACTTTTAGTCGATAATTACGACAGCTTTTCGTATAACCTATATCAAGCGGTAGGCGCGGTCAACCCCGACATAAGGGTCATACGCAACGATACGCTAACCGTAGCCGAAATAAAGTCGCTTGCGCCAAGCAGGATTATTATATCGCCAGGGCCAGGCCGTCCCGCGGACGCAGGCTGTTGTGTCGCGTTGTTGCAGGAGATGTACGCCCATGTGCCGATTTTAGGCATATGCCTAGGGCATCAGGCCATTTTTGAAGCCTTTGGCGGCACGGTAGGCTACGCCGCACAGCTTATGCACGGCATGTCCTCCGAGGCCTCGATTGATGCAAAATGCCCCATTTTTGCGGATTTGCCGCCGTTTATTCAAGTGGCGCGGTATCATTCCCTCGCAGGGATAAGGGCTACTTTGCCCGAGTCGCTAGAGGTAATTTCTATGGCGGACGACGAAATTATGGGCGTTAGGCATAGGGAATACCCAGTTTTTGGCTTGCAGTTTCACCCAGAATCTATTCTTACGCCCTTGGGGCAGAGGATTATTGATAATTTCTTAAAAATAGGAGCGTAAACATGGAAAACCCAATACTAGAAACAGGAACATTTATCCACAACGCAATACGCCAAGACCTAGACGGACGTACAAGCGAGCTAGTCACGCGCTTTCCACCCGAGCCGAGCGGCTATCTTCACATAGGTAACGCAAAGGCGGTGTATATCAACTTTGAGCTGGCTAAGGCGTACGGCGGCAAGTGCAATTTGCGGCTGGACGATACAAACCCGTCACGCGAGGAGGGCGAGTTTGTTACGGCTATACAGGAGGATATTCGCTGGCTTGGCTACGACTGGCAGGACAGGCTGTTTTTTGCGTCAAATTATTTTGGGCGGTTTTATGAATGTGCGGTAAGGCTAATTGAAAAGGGGCTTGCGTTTGTGTGCGACCTTTCGCAGGCACAAATGCGGGAATATTCTGGCGGAGTGGACAAGCCAGGCACGGAAAGCCCATACCGAAACCGTTCTATAGAGGAAAACCTCGACCTATTCACAAGAATGAAAAACGGCGAATTTCCCGACGGCGCGAAAACGCTACGTGCGAAAATCGACATGGCTTCCAAGAATTTGAATCTGCGCGACCCAGTAATTTACCGCATTATGCGGTTGGAACACCATAACACAGGCGACGAATGGTGCATTTACCCCATGTACGACTTCGCCCACCCGCTGGAGGACGCGTTTGAGGGCATTACACACTCGCTTTGTTCACTGGAATTTGAGGACCACCGCCCGATTTATGACTGGTATGTAAGCAATTTGGACTTCGCGCAAAAGCCGCGGCAAATTGAGTTTGCGAAAATCAGTATCACAAATACCGTCATGGGCAAGCGTTTTATCAAGGAGCTTGTCGAAAACGGCAAAATAAGCGGCTGGGACGACCCGCGCCTTGTCACCCTGCGAGGTATGCGGCGTAGGGGCTATCCGCCCGAGGCGATTCGCGCGTTTTTGGGCGCGACTGGCGTAAACAAGGCGACTAGCAAATACGAGTTTGACTATTTAGAATTTTTCGTACGCGAAGCGTTGATGTCTACCGCCAGGGTTGTTATGGCGGTGCTTAATCCGCTAAAGGTAATTATTACAAACTACCCCGAAAACGAGCAGGAAATGCTTACCTTGGAATATCATACCAAAAATGACCTAGGTAGCCGAGAAGTGCCTTTTTCACGCGAAATTTATATCGAGCGCGAGGATTTCATGGAAGAACCTGCCAAGAAGTTCTTTCGCCTCGCGCCCAACAAGGAGGTACGGCTAAAGGGCGCGTACTTTATCACCTGCACGGATGTAATCAAGGACGAAGCAGGAAATATCACGGAAATACACGCCACCTACGACCCACTGACAAAGAGCGGCACAGGCACAGAGCCGCCGCGTAAGGTAAAAGGAACGCTTCATTGGGTATCTGCGGCTCATGCCGTACCGATTACGGCGCGGCTTTATGACACCTTTGTCGTGGATTCGCCAGATTCTGAGAGCGGCGTGGAAATTAACCCTAATTCGTTGGTGGAAATGAACGAAGCCTTGGGCGAGCCATGCCTAAAAGACGCGAAAGCGGGCGATAGCTTCCAGTTTATGCGTAATGGGTATTTTTGTCTGGATAGCGGGGATAATGACGAGTTGGTGTTTAATCGGACGGTTACTTTGAAATCTTCGTTTTCCTAAGTGATTTATGGAACGCGGATTTGGATAATTTAAAGGCAATGGAACGCGGATTTTCGCGGATTTGGCGGATTTTCGCGGATTCTTTCTTGCGTTTATTAGAATCCGTGTAATTAAAATCTGCGTTCCCTAATATCAATTTTAGTTGATATTTCTGCTGTGCCTCTCGCCCTCTGTGCCTCTGTGCCTCTGTGTGAAATGGTTTTTGACAAATAATGAACATAGGTAAAGCGTATATCCTCGTTCTTTATTTTAAAAGATTTTTTCACACAGAGGCACAGAGGCACAGAGGGAGCGTGGCACGACAGACGATAAGATGTAGATTTAAAGGCTTCAAGGGCTTCACACGGATTTAACGGATTTACACGGATTTTGCGGATTCGTTCGTGGGAAAATATATCGCCGTTTAGTAAATTTACGTGGACAAAATCCGCGGAATCCGTGAAAATCCGTTAAATCCGTGTCCTACAACCGTTTATTCACATACAAATGTAAGTTTTAGCCTCGAAAAAATCCGCGAAAATCCGTTAAATCCGCGTAAATCCGCGTTCCATGCCCTTATCCGCTAAATTCACGTAAGTCTGCGTTCTATCATAAGAAAAAAATTCGCCAAAACATTGACAGTCTTTATCAAAAGAAATAAAATTAGATATTAACTTGTATTTTCATGCGGGGGAGGATAAGAATAGAATGAGCAATACAGATGAACCTAATATAAGAGAAGAAAAAACAGACGCGGGGTATAGCGAGAATCTTTCTCGTAATGCGGTACGCCGTCTTTTTGAGGGCGGTGATTCCACAAGCAACGAGCCTCCCGACGTAACAAGCGCGTTTGTTATGAATTACAATACAAAGGAAACGCCGCAAAAGGCGCGGCCTCGTCCCCCTGTACCCAGGCAAGTGCCAGAGGAGCCGCCAGAGGACGAGCCAGTCGTAGACCGCCAAAGACGGCGCGAAAACGCAACGACGCGGCTTTTGCACCCCAATGACGAGCCGCCCGAGCCAGACCCTCGCGAACGGCGCGAGCGAAGAAGAAACCCATCGCCTAGACCTGCGGTTATGGTTAATGTACCTGTGGAGCATACAATGCACGAGCAGGACGAGCCGCCGCACCAGCCCAAAAAGGGCGATACCAAAAATCGACCTGTTAGCGAGGATTTAGACACGTTCCGCCATAGATATTCGGGCGAGCTTGTTTCGCCGCCGCGCAACAAAAACAGACCTGTCCGCCCTGGCAGAACAGATGTTCGCACCAACCGTGTACGTCCGCCAGAATACGAAATGGAGCAGATAAGCCCCGTACGCATGGTAATAACTATAGCCGTGCTAGTTCTTGTCGTGCTGTTTTCGGTGATTACGTTCCAGATGCTTTCATATAGAGGCAAGCTAGGCGAAGCGCAGGAAGCGTTAATCGCGGCACAGCAAAAGGTCGAAGGCCTCGAAGCGGAGCTTGTAGTTGTGCCTGGGCTAAGAGAAAATATTTCACAGCTAGAAGCACAAAAGGCAGAGCTTGAGCGGCAGCTACGCGAAATGCAGCCAGTAGCGCCCGACCCCGAAGCCACGCCAGGCGAAGCACCTGCGGCTACGCCGACCGCGCCAGCCGCACCTGCCACGCCACAGCTGCCCACCACGGTGGAAGTACCGCGCGGCGGAAGCCTATCCTCCGTAGCCCGAGCATATTACGGAAATTCGCACCCCGACACCATAGCGCATATCGCTAGAGTGAATGGAATAAATAACCCCGATAATGTACCCGCAGGTAGGCTGTTGGAGCTTACGCCTATGCCCTAGGGGCATAGCCCCTTTTCGCCGACTGGTATTTGGTGGGAATGTCGCCTCGTAGCCTTGATAGCTGGGGGCGTTGTCCCTTTTCATCAACGGCTTGGTGGGAATGTCGCCTCGAAGCCTTTCGCCCTTTCCGAGTATAGGACAACCAATTTCAGTAGGTTAATGTGGCGGTTAATCGTAAATTCCCCACGACAACCGCACGGAGTTGAAATATGTAAATCAAACACGGATTTACGCGGATTTACGCGGATTAGCTCGTGGAAAAATCCGCGTAAATCTGCGTGAATCCGCTAAATCCGTGTTTAATCGCCCTTAAAACCGAAGAAGCCACAAGTTTCTGACGTTCGTGCGTTTGCCGTGTGCAAATGCCCTTAGAATGTTGACATTGACAAGACAACCCCTCCAAACCCCGCATGGCAGGGCTTGAAGGGGTCTTTGTATGCACTATAGGCTACGCTTCGTGACGTTGTGTGACCTTGGCACGACAATCGGCGTGCGACAATGTCTTACTGCCTGCTTGACCGCCGAAATTACCAGTGGCGAAGCCACTAAATAGCGTGGTGTGCAAACGCGGCAACTGCACAGGTAGGAATTACGCAAACTGCGCCGAGTGGGTTTCCGCAGAAACCGCCCATGTCGTTTTTGATGCCCATGGGGGTCATTGTGTCGGTGCAAGAGCTGCCGATGGGGCATAGGAGCGGGAGCAAAGTCATGTGTCGTACTTGCCCGAAGAAACGGCACAGGTGTCATTTCAAAGAACCGTGAAATTAAATGCAATATAGAAATCTTCTTAACTTACCCTCGATAGGACAAGCACTAAGGCTATTTTGGTCGGCGTATGTTATTGCCTAAAAAAACCGCTTAGGCAAACACCTTACTGCCTGCTTGCTACAGAATAAAAAATGAAACGCCGAGGAAATTACACCTCGGCGTTTTTTAGTTGGATTTTTATTAAGAACAATAGGAGGGCTATTTAATATGGCTGTTTTTAGAATTGAAAAAACGAAGGATTACACAGTGATGTCAAATTATCATTTGCGTGACAATGATTTATCGCTAAAGGGAAAAGGGCTTTTGTCCCTCATGCTCAGTCTGCCCGAGGATTGGGATTATACCATGAAAGGGCTTGCCAAAATTTGCAAAGACGGCATGGACAGCGTTCGCAACGGTATAATGGAATTAGAGAAGCATGGCTATCTTACCCGCCAAAGAATACGCAAACCAAACGGTCAACTCGGTGATGTTGAGTACACTATTTTAGAAATGCCAAGCAAGCCTGCGGAACACTCGCCTATTTCTGTAGTTCCTACAGCGGAAATCTCTACAGCGGAAACGCCTACATCGGGAAAGCCAACACAGGCATTGCCTACGCTTGAAAACCCGACACAATCAATTACTAATCAATCAAGCACTAATGAATCAAATATCAAAGAATTAAATATCAATCTATCAATCCCCGCTACGCCAAAGCCAGCCCCGCCACAAAAGGAGATTGATTTGATAGATGTTTACAGTGCTTACAGCGAAATAATCAAACAAAACATAGACTACGACAGTCTTTGCGAAGAACACAAGCACTCTGCTGACGAAATCAGAGAAATATTTGAAATAATGCTTGAAACAGTATGTGCAAGGCGAAAGACAATCCGTATTGGGGGCGAGGAAAAGCCTACAGAAATTGTAAAAAGCCGATTGCTAAAGCTAGATTTTACGCATATCGAATATGTCTTAGAGTGCTTGAACAAAAATACAACAGATGTCAGAAATATTAAAAGCTATTTGCTTACGTCATTGTATAATGCTCCAGCCACAATCGACAATTATTACAAATCTCGCATTAAGCACGATTTTTACGGCAAACCGTTAAACGCCTAATAGGGCGTTAATTTATTTTAAGGGGGGCTTTAATGCCAAGAAAAAACAAACACAAGAAAGAAGCGCGTTATCACTGTGCAACAATTTACGATTCAAATTTTAAACAGGAATGTTACGGCTGTGCGTTTGCGGGGCATGATTTTAAATGCCTTACAAGTGACGGAACGTGCTTGAAAAATATTGTCGCAACAAAGGATAGTAAAAATGCCGAGCCTAAGTGACGAGCAAATTATTCAAGCGCGAAGCGTTGATTTATTAGACTATCTGCAAGCCTACGAACCGCTAAATGTCCGCAAAATCGGGAGCGAGCATTGTCTTGTAGAGCATGACAGCTTGAAAATATCCAACGGCAAATGGAACTGGTTTTCGCGGGATATAGGCGGTCATTCTGCCCTCGATTTTTTGGTAAAGGTACGCGGCATGGATTTTGTTTCCGCTGTGCAATCGCTTACGGACGGAATGACCGCACCGATTCATATATCTACAAAAATCCCACCGCGTATAAATTCCCCGCCAAAACAGCATAAGCCTTTTAATCTACCCCCAGCCAACACCAACAACGACCGTGTCTATTCGTATCTACGCAGTCGAGGGATTAGCAAGGCGATTATAAACCGCTGTATTGAAATGGGTATTTTATACGAAAGTGCAAAAAATCATCGTTGTGTATTTGTCGGCAAGGACGGCGATACCCCTAAATTCGCTTGCGAACGCGGCACAACGGACGATTGGAAAAAAGACGTGACAGGCAGTAGTAAAAAATTCAGCTTCTGCTTGCCACCCGAAAATCCGAACAGCCAGACACTTATTGTCACAGAATCGCCCATTGACGCACTTGCACATCACGACATACACAAAATCGGGCAGACCAACATGGACGGATTTAGGCTATCCCTCGGCGGTATCGGCAGCACTGCATTGTTCGCCTTTTTGGAACGCAACGCTAAAATCAAAGACATTTTTCTTGCACTCGACAACGACAAGGCGGGAAAAGAAGCAGCAAACCGCATAATCAAGGAGTTGTTGAGCAATAAAAAACTCTCGCATATGAAAATAACAATCGCTCCGCCGCCAAACGGCTACAAGGACTATGCAGAAACGCTTAAAGCAATACGACAATTAAATATCGAAAAATCCAAGCCCTGCCACACAAGAAATGTGGCTTTTTCTATTTAACAGGCACTAAGGAAAGGACGCGATAAAAATTTCTGCACAAGACCAAATCAATGAAAAAAATGTCTGCCTTATAATCAAGGGCGGCAAATTATCCGCAGCGGTTTTGGCTAAAGCTATGATAAAGTTTTTGGAAGAAAGTAAAAAATTACACAAAGGCTTGACTGCTCCCGAAAATTACAACGGAAAAGGCAAACAAACCGTAAAACAGCTTGTGGGGCAAGGTGCGGGCGTTTCCAGTATCGAAATCAGCGATAAAAATATCAAGGCGTTTGAAAATATCGCCCGAAAATACGGCGTTGACTTCGCCGTTGTGAAAGATAAGGCAGAAACGCCACCAAAGTGGCTTGTTTTTTTCAAAGGACGTGACACAGATGCGGTAACATCAGCGTTCAAGGAATTTTCAGCGAAGCATATTTCCAAAACAGCAGAAAAACCGTCTTTATTGGAAAATCTGCGTGACATCATGGAAAAAGTCAAAAATCAAGTGCTTGAAATCGCCAAGGACAAGAACAGGGGGCAGGAGTTATAGACACAGCAAAGATAAAGAAAATGGCTCTTTTAAACTTACCTTATGGAATTATTTTTATCGCATTACTAAAAATAATTCCGACAATGCCATCTGCCCTAATTTCACTTATTCCGTCTGCAATCCCGCATTTTATTATCGCGCTTGCCGCCGCTGTAATTATTCGCTTGGTTGTGTATTTTCGTGGAAAAAATGCGAAAAAATACCGCAAGGATATTGAATACGGCTCGGCACGGTGGGGAACAGAAGCCGACATTAAGCCCTATATCGACCCAAAGCCCGAACGGAATATTATTCTCACACAAACCGAAGCATTAACAATGGAAAGCCGCCCGAAAAATCCCGCACACGCCCGCAATAAAAATGTATTGGTAATCGGCGGTTCGGGAAGCGGAAAAACAAGATTTTTTGTTAAGCCTAACTTGCTTCAAGCCCATTCAAGCTATGTTATCACTGACCCGAAAGGCTCACTCGTAAGCGAATGTGGCAAGTTTTTACAAGACAGGGGCTTCAATGTGAAAATCTTAAATACGATTACATTCAAGCACTCGCACCGCTACAACCCTCTCGCCTATATTCGGAATGAGAAAGACATACTAACACTAGTCACGGCTCTCATTGAAAACACAAAGGGCGATGGGAAAGCGGGCGATGAATTTTGGACAAAAGCCGAAAAACTTTTATATCAAGCACTAATCGGCTACATTCACTACGAAGCCCCGCCGCATGAGCAAAACATGAATACGCTTGTGGAAATGATTAACAAAATGGAAACGCGCGAGGACGATGAAAATTTTAAAAATGCGGTGGATTTTATCTTTGAAGCACTGGAAGAACGCGACCCACAACACTTTGCTGTACGTCAATATAAGAAATACAAATTGGCGGCTAATAAAACAGCAAAGAGTATACTCATTTCATGCGGTGCAAGGCTTGCGCCCTTTGACATTGCCGAGGTTAGAGATTTAATGAGTACAGACGAGTTGGAACTTGACAAAATCGGCGGTTATAAGAAAGTAAATCCCGATACAGGCGAAGAAAAAATAATAAAAAGGAAAACCGCGCTTTTTGTTATTATTTCCGATACAGACGATAGCTTTAATTTTATTGTCGCGTTGGCATATTCGCAGCTTTTTAATTTGCTCTGTAGCCTTGCCGACAATGAATTTGGTGGGCGTTTGCCTGTGCCAACGCGCTTTATTCTTGACGAGTTTAGCAATATCGGGCAAATTCCGAAATTCGACAAGCTAATAGCCACAATCCGAAGCCGTGAACTTTCCGCTTGCATTATTCTACAGGCACAATCACAGTTAAAATCGGCATACAAGGATTCGATGGACACCATTATCGGCAACTGTGACACAATGCTGTTTCTAGGCGGCAAGGAAAAAACAACGCTTGAGGAAATTTCAAAAATGCTTGGCAAGGAAACCGTTGACTTAATGAATACCTCAAAAACCTACGGAAATCAGCAGTCACACGGACAAAATTATCAAAAGCTAGGCAAGGACTTAATGAGCATGGACGAAATCGCCGTTATGGACGGCTCTAAATGTATTCTGCAATTGCGTGGCGAACGTCCGTTTTTATCAAAGAAATTTGATATAACAAAGCACAAGAATTATCGCTATCTTTCCGACTATTCCGATAAAAACATTTTTGATGTTGAAAAATTTCTTTCAACAAAACTAAAATTGCGAAAGGGTGATGTATATGCGGTAGCGGAATATGATTTATCCCAAGAAACAGCGGATAAATCATCACAAAAGCCGTAAAGTAAGCGGTATTGTATAAGTTGTTTTTTTAGGCAATGCCGCATACCAAAACATCAACCGTCTACGTTATAGCTACAATTGAATATTTGGGCTTCCCCTTTACAGCAAGTTTAGGAAGCCCCGCAAACGTCATTTGGCAGAAATCTACGCCGAACGGCGTTTTTTATTGCCACAAAAGGCATAACGCCTTTTGTGCGAAAGAAAAACAAAATTATAAGGAGGATTTTTTAGTGGAATTTTTCAACAGCGCAGTAGATGTTTTACAAACCTTAGTAATTGCTCTCGGTGCAGGGCTTGGCGTATGGGGAGTTATCAATCTCTTAGAGGGCTACGGTAACGACAACCCCGGCGCGAAATCGCAAGGCATGAAACAGCTTATGGCGGGCGGTGGCGTTGCTCTCATTGGTATGCTGCTTGTTCCTCAGCTTACTGGTCTTTTCGGTTAATAGCGTATGAATTGGCTGTTTGACGGCATAGGCGACTGGCTTCGGCAGCTTTTTACAGAGGCAATCATGGCAAAATTTGTTGATATATTTGATAGCGTAAACGTGCAAGTTGGCGATATTGCAAATCAAGTAGGACAAACCCCAGCGGCTTGGAACGCTGGGGTGTTTGCCATGATTCAAAATCTGTCAGAAACAGTTGTACTACCCATTGCGGGAATGTTCTTGACGTTTGTGCTGTGTTACGAGTTGATACAGCTAATTATCGAAAAAAATAATCTTTCGGATTTTGATACTTTCAATATATATAAATGGATTTTTAAAACCTTTGTAGCTGTCTTTATTCTCACAAATACATTTAATATAGTAATGGCGGTATTCGATATGGCACAAAATGTCATAAATACAAGTGCCGATTTAATTGTCGGCGATACAAATCTCGGAAGCCCAGAAATGCTTGCCGCTTTAGAAGCGCAGTTGGTGGACATGAGTGTCGGCGAATTATTAGGAGTGTGGTTGCAGGTTCAAATAATCGGATTGTGCCTTAGTATCATGGCTGTTGTTATCTTCATTGTTATTTGGGGGCGCATGATTGAAATTTATTTAACTGTTTCCATTGCGCCGATTCCATTAAGCACGATGGTAAATCGGGAGTGGGGCAACGTAGGGAACAGCTATTTAAAATCTCTGTTTGCCGTGGCGTTCCAAGGTTTTCTCATTATGGTATGTGTTGCGATTTATGCCGTTTTGGTTGGAGCAATCGCAGACGCGCCGAATATTCATATCGCTATTTGGACGGTGGTTGGGTATACGGCGTTGCTATGCTTCATTTTACTGAAAACTGGCGGGATTGCTAAATCCGTATTCGCAAGTTCGTAGTTTTAATAAATTTAAAAGGAGGCTTGATATTTGCAAAGAAAATTAAATATTGTTTCACTTTTTGACGGTATTTCCTGTGGTCGTGTTGCAATTGAACGCGCAGGCTATGCCGTTTCTTCATATGTAGCCTTTGAAATTGATAAATACGCAAGGGCAATTAGCCGTTTTAATTATCCCGATATTGAACATTACGGCGATGTTATGGAAGCGGATTTTAATAAATTTGCGGGCTATGACATGGTGATGGGCGGTTCGCCGTGTACGTTTTGGAGTATCGCGAGGGCAAACCGAGAAGTAGACAAGGACGGCATAGGGTGGAAATTATTTATGAAATTTGTGGAAGCGGTGCGAATTATAAAGCCCCGCTTCTTTTTTTATGAAAACGTGGCTTCCATGCCAAGTACAATTCGAGATTTTATATCGGAAGAATTTGGCTGTAAACCCATAATGATAAACTCCGCGCTTGTTTCGGCACAGCAACGCAAACGCCTTTATTGGACGAATATCACAGACGTAACACAGCCGAATGATAAAGGAATTTTGCTCCGTGATATTATCGACAGTGGGGTATCATACGTTGAAAAATCCCATTGTATGACGGCGAGATATGGGGGTGCGGAAATAAAAAACAGCTTATCGCGCGGACAACGAACAATGATTTTTGAGCCTGTTACGTTAAAGGATGAATCTAATACACTCTGCGCTCTATTTTATAAAGAAAACGCAAAATCCTTAATCACACGAAAGAAACACGGCTTGATTGTTGCGGAAGAAGTCGGCGCAGCGCTTCGTACTCGTTCCGATGAAAACGGAAAATTTAAGCGATTGGAGGTACGTGGCGACGGGAAATTAAACGCCTTAACTACGGTACAAACGGATTCCGTTGTATGCTCGCCTGTTCGGGTCGGGCAGATAGGAAAGGGCGGACAAGGCAGTCGCATTTATAGCGTTCATGGCAAAACAATCAGCTTAATGAGTAACGGCGGTGGTCGTGGCGCGAAAACAGGTCTATATAAAATTGACTTGCCAGACGGCGATTACACTATCCGTAAGCTAACGCCAATCGAAGCGGAACGCTGTCAAACGCTTCCCGATAATTATACCGCTTTTGGCGTTGATATTCATGGAAACACCGTAAATATCAGTAATTCACAGCGATACAAAACAATCGGCAATGGTTGGACGGTAGACGTTATCGCTCATATTTTTAGAGGTATAGGGGGTGATTTTTAAATGGCATACGTACAAATTCCGCGTGATTTATCAAAAGTAAAGGTAAAATTTTTATTCGGGCTTACCAAACGCCAATTTGTCTGCTTTGGGACGGCGGCAATAATCGGTATTCCCATTTATTTCGCAACAAAGGACACAATCGGAAATTCGTCAGCGGTTTTACTAATGATGTTTCTAATGCTTCCTGCGTTTTTTATGGCGATGTACGAACGTGACGGCGTACCCGCCGAAAAGGTTCTTTTTAATATTATTCGCTGTCGGTGGTTTTTTCCAAGCATACGTCCGTATCGAACGGATAATTTTTACAATCAAATCGAAAAGGAGGGTCGCATTTTTGGCTCAGAACAAAAATCAAAAACAACGCATACAACAAAACGTACAACCGCAACGCACAAACAAAAAAGACACAGTGGCTAAAAACCAAAACGGATTTATGGATTCGGTGCTGCAAAAAATATTCGGCACAAAAAAAGCGCCGCAGACGGCACAAGAATCTATTCCGTTTCGGGAAATGCACAAGGACGGCGTTTGCCGTGTCAGCGATAAAATGTACAACAAAACAATCACTTTCGGGGATATAAATTATCAACTCGCCCAAAACGAGGACAAAACGCAAATTTTCGATAGTTATTGCGATTTTCTTAATTATTTCGATTCCACTATCAGTGTTCAGCTTTCGTTTATAAACAAATACGGAAATATGCGTGACTTTGAGAAATCAATTCATATTCCCGAACAGTCGGACGATTTTAACTCTATCCGCGTGGAATACGCCGATATGCTTAAAAATCAGCTTGCAAAAGGCAACAACGGCTTGGTAAAAATGAAATACATCACTTTCGGAATCGAAGCCAACAGCCTAAAAGAAGCCAAGCCGAAGCTAGAACGAATTGAAACCGATATAATCAATAACTTTAAGACCTTGGGAGTAAAGGCACAGTCACTTAACGGCGCGGAACGGCTTACCGTTCTTCATGGACAAATGCACCCTGACGGCTCGGAAAAGTTACAAATGGAATGGGCGGAACTTGCCAAAACAGGGCTTTCCGCAAAGGATTATATCGCGCCAACGTCTTTTGATTTCCGCAACGCTCGTACTTTCCGTATGGGAACAACAATCGGAGCGGCGAGTTTTATTCAGATTATCGCACCCGAACTCACCGATAGGCTTTTGGCTGATTTTCTTAACATGGATAACGCCATAACGGTGAATATGCACATTAAGTCAATCGACCAACAGGAAGCAATCAAAACAATCAAGCGGAAAATTACCGACCTTGACGCAATGAAAATCGCCGAGCAAAAAAAGGCTGTGCGTAGCGGCTACGACATGGACGTTATCCCTACAGATATTTCAACCTACGGCGAAGAAGCAAAAAATATTTTAAAGGAACTACAAAGCCGTAACGAAAGAATGTTTCTTGTAACGGTTATTGTTTTAAATACCGCGCCAACAAAGCAGAAACTTGAAAATCTTGTTTTCGCTTCGGCGGGTATTGCACAAAAATACAACTGTGCCATGAAGCGTTTGGAGTGGCAACAGGAACAAGGGCTTATGTCCTCGCTATCGCTTGGCGTAAACCAGATTGAAATTCAGCGAGGGCTTACGACATCAAGCACCGCTATTTTTGTTCCGTTCACGACACAGGAATTATTTCAAGGCGGGCAAGCCTTATATTATGGGATTAACGCGCTTTCCAATAACTTAATAATGGCAGACCGGAAGCAGCTTCTGAACCCCAACGGCCTCATATTAGGCAAGCCCGGGAGCGGTAAATCTTTCGCCGCAAAACGCTCAATTATCAACGCTTTTCTTATAACGGAGGACGATTGTTTTATCATAGACCCCGAGGGCGAGTATCACCCGCTTGTTTCTCGGCTTAATGGGCAGATTATAAAACTTTCCCCCACTGGAACAGATTATATCAATCCTATGGATATAAATTTGAACATTTTTGACCCAGACACAGGAAAAAGCATTGACCCATTGCCGATAAAAAGCGATTTTATTTTATCACTTTGCGAATTGATTATAGGCGACAATAACGGCTTAACGCCAACAGAGAAAACCATCATTGACCGTTGTGTTTCGTTGGTTTACGAGCCGTATTTTGTAGAGCCGCGCCCCGAAAATATGCCGATTTTAGGGGATTTATATAATCTTCTTCGCAAGCAAGCCGAACCCGAAGCACAGCACGTTGCTACCGCTATGGAGATTTATGTAAAGGGCAGTCTGCGGATTTTTAATAATAAAACCAACGTGGATATTGAAAACAGGCTTGTGTGCTTTGATATTAAAGCACTCGGGCGACAGCTTAAAAAATTGGGTATGCTTACCATTCAAGATGCGCTGTGGACAAGAGTTAGTTCTAACCGCGCCGTTAAAAAAGGTACGTGGTTCTTTGTTGACGAATTTCACCTCTTGTTAAAGGAAGAGCAAACGGCTAATTACTCCGTTGAATTTTGGAAGCGTTTCCGCAAGTGGGGCGGGATTCCGACTGGCATTACCCAAAACGTCAAGGATTTACTGGCTTCCCCCGAAATCCAAAATATTTTTGAAAATTCAGATTTTATTCTCATGCTTAATCAAGCGGGCGGTGACAGACAAATTCTTGCGAAGCAGCTAGGTATTTCCCCATACCAGCTTTCATATGTCACACAATCGGCGGCAGGCGAGGGCTTGTTATTCCACGGCAATACAATTATTCCTTTCATAGACCGCTTTCCAAAGGATACCGAAATGTATCGGATTATGACAACAAAACTTGATGAGGTAGGCGCATGAAAGGAAAATTGAGGTTTGATAAGGATTTAGAATCCTTGGAAAACCCCAAAATAACAGAAGCAGCTTCGCCCAAAAAGCCAAAACGTCAATCAAAAATCAACCACGGAGAATTAAATCACCTCGCTGAAAACCAAAATCCAGACGGTCACGGTTCGGATAGCGATGATTGTGAAACAGGCAATACGCAAGACGGAAATGCTTCCAGTGTGGATTCGGGGGAAAATCCACGCCCAATTGATACCTCAAACGAATCCGAGTTTTCGGAGCAATCGCCAACGGAAACAGAATCCGTTGGCAAATTAAAATTTTCAAAAGAGGAAACGCAAATTGAGAAGCTGGAGCAAAAAGTTGAAACGTGCGAAAAAAAATTAAAGAACGCCCGCGATAAACTTCCCACAAAAACGGTCAAGAAAAGGGAATTGACAGAAAACAAGGGTAAAGCTGTTTCCAAACTGACCCACGAAAAAGAAGCTGTTCCAATCGGTGAAGCAAAATGGAACAAGCCCAAGAAACCATCAACGGCGCGTAAAATCACGGGTATAGCTTCGTCTGTGGCGGTTACTAAAATCCATTCAAAAATACACTCCGTTGAGCATGAAAACGTAGCTGTTTCCGTGGCACATCAAACGGAACTTATCGGCGAAAGTGCTTTTCGGGGTAGCAAGCGGGGCTTGCACTCGGCATATCGTTTTCACAAAAACCGTCCGTATCGCCAAATTGCACGTTTAGAGAAAAAATCTATAAACGCAAAAATGAAATTGGATTATAAAAAGGCTCTGCGTGATAATCCGAAATTAAAGAGTAGCCCTGTTTCTCGTTATTTTCAAAAACGTGCAATTAAACGTAGCTACGCCCAAGATTTACGCAACGCACAAAAAACTGCACAAACGACTAAAAAATCCGTGGAGCTTACGGCAAAGGTCGGAAAATCAATTACCGCAGTCATACGCAAAAATCCGATTTTTCTTATTAAAATCGGATTTTTGTTATTTATAGTCTTTATCATTTTGTCGCTGTTTTCCATGTGTGCCGCTATCTTCTCAGGCGGTGGCGGGGCTATAGGCTCGGTGACATATGCCGCAGACTACGAAAATATTGATGCGGCTTCCATTGCATATACCGAATGGGAAACGGATTTACAGATTTATATTGATAAAATCCAAACCCATTATTCGGGCTATGACGAATACCATCTTAATATCGGAAATATCGAGCATGACCCATTTGAGATTATGGCATTTTTAACCGCAGTGTATCAAGATTTTTCGTTTGAGGACATTAGCGAATCACTGCGCGAAGTTTTTGACGTGCAATATGTTTTGGAAACGCAGTCCAAGATTGAAATCCGCACTCGCACCGAAACACGAAAAGAAACGGGCGAGGGTACAGATTCGGAGGGAAATTCATATTCGTACACCTACACTTATGAAGAAGAAGTTGAATACGAATGGCATATTCTCAATGTCACTCTAACAGCTACGCCGTTTAGAGAGGTCGTTTCCGACATTATGACAGAAGCCGAAACACACCATTTTAACGCACTGATGTATTCGCGTGGTACACGGCAACTTATCGGAAATCCATTTGACACAAACTGGATTCCATATGTTTCAAGCATATACGGCTACCGAATACACCCGATTTATGGTGACAAGCAATTTCATTGGGGTATTGATATTGGTTTTCCAACGGGAACGCCGTTGTTTTCGGGCTTTGACGGTGTGGTTGTTGCCGTTGGTTATGAGTCTGGCGGTTACGGAAACTACGTTGTAATCGAAACCGAGGACGGCATACAAGCACGATACGCCCATTGTGATGAGGTTTTTGTAACCGCAGGGCAAGAGGTTGTGCTAGGGGAAGTATTCGCAACCGTTGGAAATACAGGGGCTTCAACAGGCGCGCATTTGCATATGGAGATTGCAATAGACGGCGTGAGAATCAATCCGATTTTCTTTGTGGATTTTAGGGGTTAAAAAATTATTTAATTTTAAATGGGAGGTTTTATATTGAGGCAAGCACAAGAACGAAAGCACACACCTGAAGATTTAAAAATCATGCAAGCGTGGCCGCTATCACGCAAAATTCAAGTTACGCAAACAAGAATTATGGAATGGCATGAGCGGTTTAATCATAAAACCGCTATAAGTTTTTCTGGTGGAGTTGATTCGACCGTTTTACTTGACTTGGCGCGGCGTTGTTATCCCGATATTCCCGCTGTTTTTATGGATACAACAATCGAATATCCCGAAATTGTGGATTTTGTAAAAAGCAAGTCGAACGTGACAATCCTAAAACCGCAGCTATGCAAAATCTGTGTAAATTGTGCGGAGGGCTGTTTTGCAAAGGTTATTCGAGAACACGGCATTTGTTATCCGTCAAAAGATGTTGCTTCGGTTATATGCTATGCAAGACAAGGAAAAGCATGGGCGAATAATTGTTTAAAGGGGCTTAATGCTGACGGTACACGCAGTTGGTACAAAGAAACGATGTATAAACCGTGGAAATTTTTATTGGATTCGCCTTTCAAAATAAGTGCGAAGTGCTGTACCGTTCTCAAAGAAAAATCTCTTGACAAATGGTACAAAGAAAAGGGCTATGTCCCGATTATCGGCACGTTGGCGAGCGAAAGTCAAAGGCGGAAACATGCTTGGCTAATTACAGGCTGTAACGGTTTTGAATCTAAGAGGAAAATATCAAAACCGCTTTCGTTTTGGACACATAACGATATTTTGCGTTATTTAAGGGATTTTAATATTCCCTATGCCGCCGATATTTACGGAGAAATTGTTGAGGACAAAAAGGGCAAGCTGCGGACTACAGGGGAGCAGCGGACGGGCTGTTCTCTGTGCATGGTAGGCTGTCACCTTGACAAGACAAACAAATTCCAAAGATTAAAACAACATCACCCCGATATTTGGGATTTTGGAGTGAACTCGCTCGGACTAGGCGAGTTTTTTGATTTTATAGGAGTTAATTACAGAAAGGAGTGCGTTTTTGAATCTGAAAATTGAAAAAATCACAACTGAAATTGAACGGCTTCGAGAGAAAATAAACGCCAAGCAGTTACGCCTGCGAGATTTGGAACGGCAGAAAACAGAATTAGAAAACGCTGAAATTATCGCTATGATTCGCAGTGTAGACATTGCGCCTAATGAATTTCCTGCCTTTGTGCGAATGTTTAAGGAAATGCAAGCTGAAAAAAATATTGTGCCGAATTTGCCGACTGCAAGCTATCCGACAACCGCCGAGGTCACAGAAAATAATAAAAAAAAGGAGGACGATTTACTTGAAAATTAAATATTTTATTCCCGCACTTATGCTTTACACTAGCGTTTTTATTTTATCTATAAACGCATACGCTGTTGAGATTGAACCCGAAATAACTTCATATTCCGAGGGTATTCCAGTAGCAGCCAATCCATTTACCCCAGAGGGGCAGGGCAACATTCTTGATAACGCAACAGCAAACGACAATAAGGAGTTTTTCACATTTTCCACGCCAGACGGAAATGTTTTTTTTATTGTTGTAGACCGAGAACGACACGGCAATAACGTGTATTTACTAAACGCCGTCACCGAATACGATTTACTCTCGTTTGTTGAGGATTTTGAGCATCCTGTTCAGAATAGCATGGGCGGTATTCCTGTTTCGCCAACGCCAATTGTCCCTGAAATTCCTACTACAGAAGAACCGCCGCCGATTGAACCCACACCGACCACCCCCGCCAAAGGAAACGGAAATAATACAACGCTCTTTTTATTGATTGCCGTCATTGTTTTAGGCGGTGTTGGGTACTATTATTTCAAGATTTTACGTCCAAAACAGCAAGACGGAAATGATGATTTTGAAGATGGCGAACAGGATTTGGGCGAAGAAATGGAATTTGAAACTGCTTCCGATGACGATGACGAAAATGCCGCCGACAGCGTAGAGCAAGGAGGTAATCAGCCATAAATAGCCTTGTTATTGCAGAAAAACCGAGTGTAGCAAAAGCCATTTCTGATGTTTTAGGTGTAAAAAATCGCCGTGACGGAAGCTATGAGGGAAATGGCTATGTTGTTTCATGGTGTGTTGGGCATTTATTGGGGCTTGCCGAGCCACAACAATATGACGAGAAGTATTCAAAATGGCGGTACGCAGATTTACCGATTGCCCCTACAGAATGGAAATACACCGCCGCCGCAAGCACAGAAAAGCAATTAAACATTCTTACCGCCTTAATGAAGCGTTCGGACATTGAAACGGTTATCAACGCTTGTGACAGTGGGCGAGAGGGCGAACTCATTTTCCGTTTGGTGTATAACCACGCAAAATGTACAAAACCGATTAAACGCTTATGGATAAGCAGTATGGAAGAATCGGCGATTTTGGACGGTTTTAAAAATCTCAAGGACGGCGCGGATTTTGAGCGATTGTATATATCCGCAAAATGCCGTCAACAAGCGGATTGGCTTGTCGGAATGAACTATTCCCGATTATTTTCGGTGCTATATGATTCCTCGCTCCGTGTCGGGCGTGTCCAAACGCCTACGCTTGCTATGATTACCGAACGCGAACAAAAAATTAGCGATTTTGTTAAAGAGCCGTTTTATGTTGTGGGAATTACAGACGGCAGCATTACCGCAGAGCGTGAAAAAATAAAAGATAAATCCACCGCCGATAAAATTTGCTCCGATTGTAGCGGAAAAACTGCCGTTGTAAAATCTGTTTATCGGCAAGAAAAATCCGTTTCCGCACCGAAATTGTACGACCTTACAACCCTGCAACGCGAAGCAAACAGATTTTTTGGTTATACCGCAACACAAACATTAAACGCCGCACAAAGCCTTTATGAGCAAAAAATCGTAACGTACCCGAGAACGGATTCACGCTTTATAACGGAGGATATGCGGGACGGCATACCCTCACTGCTACAAAGCATGGCGGGGATTTTGCCGTTTAGTGTAAGGAACAGCGGCACAGAAATCGCACAAATAACCAACAATTCCAAAGTTACCGACCACCACGCAATTATTCCAACGCCGACCATATCAAGTGTGGATTTGTCGGCGTTACCAACCACCGAGCGGAATATTTTTAATATGATATGCGTTCGTTTATTTTCTGCGGTGTCAGAACGATATATTTACGCCGAAACGATTATTGTATTAGACGTGGACGGCGAAGCATTTACAGCCAAGGGTAAAACCATTTCTCAAATTGGGTGGAAATCCATTGAACAGGCATTTTTGCAAAGCATTGGCAAAAACACAAAAGACGGAGAAAAACCCTTGCCCGATATTTGTGAGGGCAATCAGTTTTTAGTTACCGCCGCTGTTCGCGAGGACTTTACCCAGCCGCTTTGCCACTTTACGGAGGATATTTTATTAAAGTCAATGGAAACGGCAGGCGATATGCCAAACAATGCCGAACGCAGGGGGCTTGGTACTCCCGCCACTCGCGCCGCAATTATTGAAAATCTTATTAAATCGGGGCTTTTGGAACGTAAGGACAAATTATTGTTGCCGACAGAAAAAGGCAAGAATTTAATAAAAATCCTGCCCGATTCGGTTAAATCGCCGTTACTCACTGCCGAATGGGAAAACAATTTAAAACGAATTGAGCAAGGCGTTATATCCGAAAAGGATTTTATGACTGCAATAAACTGTTTTGTTGCCGATACGATAAAATCTCACAGCTCCGTACCGAATGAATTAAAATCGCTGTTTCCGTCAAATTTACAGCAAGCAGGGGAAGCTATCGGAAAATGCCCGCGTTGCGGCGGCAGTGTTACCGACCTGCCGAAAGGCTTCTTTTGCGAAAATAAGTCATGTAAATTTGCACTTTGGCGTAACAATCGCTTCTTTGAATCAAAAAAGAAGCAACTAACAAAAGATGTTGCAATCGCGCTTCTTACCAAGGGGCGTGTTTTTATGTCGGGGCTTTTTTCCGAAAAAACACAAAAGAAATACAATGCAACAATCATTTTGGACGATAATGGCGATGGCTACCCGAATTTTAAAATGGAGTTTGAAAACAAAAAATAGTGTTACAAAAGGCCGCTTGCACACGCAGGCGGTCTTATCTTTTCATATGCAAGAAACTGTTAAGGCTTCGAGGCGACATTCCCACCATAGAGCAGTCGGAGAAATGTGGCGAAGCCACTTTTTAGAAAGGAAAAAAATATGTTCACAGACGGGATACCCTGCGAATACGAAAGCATTATGAAAAAACCGCCGAATGTACAAAATGTCGGCGGCGGTAAACGGTCTGCACGATTCAAATATACTTTTTCGGACATTAGCTGTAAGTTTTGTTTAAACAATCATATAAAACGTGTCGGGTGCGGAATAAGGGCTTGTCCGTATATCATGGATAACTTAGACGATTTGATTGACGATACCGATTTTATCAATGCCGTTAAAAATGCGGAAATATGCACGACAAAGCAAAAAGAAACGCTTCTCATGCTTAAAAGAGCGGACGAATTTTTGATTGAAACAATAAACGAAAGGAAAAATAATTTATGACTGATTCACAACCACCAAAAGAACCTAAAGAAGCGTGGCAGATTGAAGCCGACCAACGCACAAAAGAACTCACGGACAAACTGGAATCTGGCATGAAAGACTTATTTTCAAGCGATAAGTACAAAAACTATTTAAAATCAATGTCGCATTTCCACAATTATTCAAGCAGAAATATAATGCTTATACATCAGCAAATGCCAAACGCTACGAGGGTTGCTTCGTTCAAATTGTGGAAAGAGCAGTTTAACCGAAGTGTAATAAAGGGTGAAACGAGCATACGCATTTTCGCGCCAATCGGCACAAAAAAGCCCGAAACAAAGCTATTTGAAAAAATCGACCCCGAAACAAAATCGCCAATGCTAGACAAAGACGGCAATATTATCATGGAAGAATTGACCGAATTAACAAAAGGCGTAAAATTTAGACTTGTGCCTGTTTTTGACGTTTCACAGACACACGGAGAGCCTTTACCCATGCTTATAGAGGATTTAACTGGCAATGTTTCACACTATGAAGCGTTTTTGGATACGCTTAAAGCTGTATCACCGTTGCCGATTACATTTGAATCTATGGAGCCAGAGCAGGACGGTTATTGCCTTTATGGTGAAAAAATCGCTATTCGTGAGGACATGAGCGAGCCTCAAACGGTGTCGGCGATTATTCACGAAATTACTCATGCGCGATTGCACGAAAAAAATAATTTGCCTGACGGCGAAAAACCAAAATCAAAGGAAGTAAAGGAAATTGAAGCGGAAAGCGTTTCTTATGTTGTGTGTCAAAAATTCGGAATTGAAACAGGGGCAAACTCTTTCGGTTATCTTGCGACATGGGGAAGCCACGACATGGCAGAAATCAAGGCTTCTTTGGATATAATCCGCAGTGAAGCAAATCAGATAATAAATGCGATTGATGACCGTTTTGCCGTTATTTGCAAAGAACGCGGGATTGATTTATCGCAAGCGGAACAAGCCGCACAGCCGCCAACGCCCGAAAAACCGCAAGCAATAGAATTTACAACAGAAGTCCACACCGAAAATATTGCGGGTGTGGATTTTTCTTTTGAGGAAGTCAAGCCCGTTGCCGAAAACAAAGCGATTATGCCCGATTCCACAATCAGCATAGCTGACCAACACGCCTACGGCTACATCAGCGACGAAATTCTTCCGCTTAATCAAAACCGTGCCGTTGATTTATTTATGAAAGACCATACTATTTTTCTGCTTTTTAATGACGGAACGGAAGAAATGGCGTTTGATTCTTCCGAGATTACAGCCCACAACGGAATTTTCGGCATAGAGCGTGACGAGTGGCTAAACAGCAATGAATATCAAGCTACCCATGCGGAGGAGCGAGAGGAAAGCACAGAACCCGAGCCGCTCCAAGAACCGAAAAAAACCGCGGACACAAAGGAAAAACCGTCCTTGCTAGATTCACTTAAACAAAACGAACAAAAAAGCAAGCAGCAATTTCAAAAATCTGTGCATGACAAAGACACACCGCAAAAATCCAACAAAAAATTAGAGGGGGAACTTTAGTATATGAAAAAATTCACATTTGAGGAATTATGCTTAATACGTATTTTTGACACTACCACACGCGAAGCCCTATGTAATGAACTTATTACAGGGCTTCAATTCGTTAGTGAGCCAGAAATGGCTTCACTATTCGCTTCAACGCTTGAAAAACTGGAAGCACTCACTGACGAGGAATTTTATAAATTGTAAAGGAGCATAGGCTTGGCAAGTAAAAAATATCTGCATTTTTCCAATCTTGCCGATGAACAGACACGGCAAGTCACCGAAAGCATGAGTAGCTGGACAAATTTTCTAAGCACCGCAGGGCGTTTGTATAAATATCCGTTTGAGGAACAGTTAATGATTCATGCACAACGCCCAAACGCATTAGCTTGTGCGCCGATTGATGTTTGGAATAAGCCTATGAACCGCTTTGTTAAACGCGGCTCGAAAGGGATTGCGTTACTTGACAACACAGGAAACGAACCAAAATTGAAATATGTTTTTGACGTTGCAGACACCTTGGATGGGTGGCGAAATCCGCACCGTCCTTTTTTGTGGGAGATGAAATCGGAGCATGAAGCCCCCGTTTGGGAAGCACTCAGTAAATTTTACAATATATCAGGCGATTGCGATAACATGGGCGAAACGCTTTATGGTATTGCTTCCGTGGCTGCGGCTAAGTATTATGAAGAAAACAAGCACGATATTTTATTCGTGCTAGAAGATAGCTTTCTTGCAGGTCAGAGCGATTCGGATAAATGCGTGGCATTTGTGGATTCCTTGACCGTAAGCACCGCCTATGCACTGATGAGCCGTTGCGGAATTGAAACCGCCGCACATCTCACGAACGAAGATTTTCAATCCGTTTTTGATTTTAACACGCCCGAAAGTGTTTTCGCACTCGGAAAAGCCGTCAGCGTAACCTCCGAAGAAATTTTACGTGAAATCGAGGTTGCAATAAAAAAACATGAACGTCAAAAAATATCGGAAAGGAATAGTCAGCATGAACGCACTCACCTACAGCCCGAGCGGGGATTATTTAATCCCCAACATAACAATTCCGCAAACATCAGAGAGTTTAAGCCATTACGGAATACTACGGAAGAACTACCTCCGCGACAAGAGGGGGATTCTGTACACACTCCACGCAATGAAGGGAACATTATTCGCCCATTGTTTGGAAATCGAGAAGCAAGCGGAGATACGGTTAGAGGAAATAATGAACGAGCCGAAAAACCCGCCGCCGAACAAGACAGCCGACCCGATAGCATGGACGGCACACATGAACAAGTTGAAAAGCCAAGCCGAAGAAATAATAACACGCGAGATAATTTACAGCTAAGTTTAAGTGATATTCCCGAAACGCCTATAGAAATCACGCAAGAGGATATAGACAACGCCATAATCTCATGGAATGGCAAAGCCGAAAGCAAACTTCGTGTTTTTGAGTACATGAGCGAAAACGCTCGCGCCCGCGACACCGCCAACTTTCTGAAACAGGAATTTGGCGGCTCGGGTGATTTTACCGTTACAAAAGACGGCGCGGAATCGCTTGTTTTGCCGTGGGCTAAGGTTCAACGGCGTATCGGTCAGCTTATGGGAGAAGAAAAATTTCTAGCTAATGACGAACTCCCCACACAAGCCCCGACAACAATAATAGCAGATTTTGTAAAATCCAAACTTGAAGCAGGCGAAAAATTTTCAAGCGCGGAATTATTTGCGGAAGCAACAAAAGCATACGGCGGCACAATGTCAAACAACGCTTTTACATCAAAAGACGCATATGATTATATGGAACTCGGCGTAAATCAATATATTTTATCGTTAGACACTGTTTCGATTGACACTATGCTTAAAATGCTTGACTTGCTACCCTCCCAAACGAAGCGTACCGCCGATATGGAAAAATTCCAGCAATTTTCAACACCGCCAAGTATTGCGTATCTTGCAAATTGGGCGGCAAACGTAAACAACAATGACATAGTGCTTGAACCCTCCGCAGGCATTGGCGGCATAGCGGTATTCGCCAAAAAAGACGGAGCGGCTGTATATGTAAACGAACTGGATAAACGCCGTCTTGAAATTATTAAAAATTTGCCGTTTGACGGCTTCTTTAATGAGGACGCAGAACAAATCAACAATATTCACGGTGATAAAATCGCACCTACTGTAATTGTTATGAACCCGCCTTTTTCTTCGTCTGCCGAAAGAAATATTCAAAACACCAAAATCGGGGCAAAGCATATAGAAGAATCCCTAAAAATGCTTGCTCCAAATGGGCGATTGGTTGCCATTGTCGGGCAAGGCATGGCAGACGATGCCCCCGCTTTCCGAAATTGGTGGCGCGAAATCAAAAAACAGTATAATGTTAAGGCGAATATCGGCGTTGACGGAAAGAACTACAATAAATACGGCACGAATTTTGGTATACAAATGCTAGTCATAGACAAAGATGGGGCTACAATCGAACCCACAAAGACCGCTTTTATATCAAGCCTGCTAGAATTACAAGATATTTTGGAGGGAATTAGAAATGGCAGACCAAGTTTCCAATATGAAAATGTTCATGGAATTGAACAAAGACCCACTACAGCAACACGCATTGACACTACTTCGGAAAGAGAATCGCAACACGAACGAAACGACACTGTACTTGACACAAGTAGCGGAACTGATTCCGCAGTTGTTAGAACTCGACACGAGCCGCCCGATACATCAGAAATTGTTGCGCCTATTAGCGGAGCTGCCCATGTGGAATCCGAAGCCGCAAATTTCTGTGATGATGGGCTTGCACCAGATGTCAACGCAGAACGAAATAGAGGAAATGACGGAAGAAATGACACAGACAGCGGAGTTGGACGAGTTGGCGTTACTGATAGCGGACAATCTGCTGGGGGTATTAGCCCGTTAATACAGGCAAAGCCTGTAAAAACGGAACTGACTGACAGCATTTTTGAGCAGTATGAGCCACAACCGCTATTACTCAAAAATGTGCAACAGCACCCTGCCAACATCAGCGAAAGTGCGGCGATGAGTGCCATTCAGCCGCCGCTCGTCACTTACAAGCCGAATATTAGCCAAGCTATAATTGATAAAGGGATTTTGTCAAATGTACAGCTAGAAGCAATCACCTACGCAGGGCAAAGTCATAATCAAGTATTGCCAAATGGGAACACGAGGGGCTTCTTTTTGGGCGACGGTACTGGTGTTGGTAAAGGGCGAACAATAACGGGCGTTATCTTGGATAACTACGTTCAAGGCAGAAAAAAAGCCGTATGGTTAAGCGAAAACACTGGCCTAGTACCCGATGCCAAACGAGATGTAAAGGCATTATTCGGCAATTCAGATTTAGTAACAGAATTTAAGGGCGGTAAATACGCCGATAAATCCTTGGTTAATAACGAGGGTATACTTTTTACTACTTATTCCGCGCTTTCAAAGAGTTTTGACCAAAGCGGTTCAAACTTTGAAAAAATCGTAAATTGGCTTGGCAAGGATTTTGACGGCGTAATCGTTTTTGACGAAGCGCATAATATGGCAAACGCTACTAATACAAAAGGTACAAGAGGGGTAAAAAAAGCCAGCCAGCGGGGAATAGCGGGGCTTGCGATACAAAATGCGTTGCCAAACGCAAAAATTATTTATTCCTCTGCCACAGGCGCGACAGAGGTTGAAAATCTGCGATATGCGGAACGTCTTGGCTTATGGGGCGAGGGTACGGCATTCCCAAACGGTGATGATTTTGTTCACAAAATCAAAGCGGGAGGGCTTGCCGCAATGGAACTAATCGCAAGGGACATGAAAGCAATGGGCGTTTATTTATCTCGCAATATCAGCTATGAAGATGTTGCTTACGATAAAATTGTTCACGAATTAACACCAGAGCAGCGACAAATTTATGACGAGTTGGCGCGGGCATGGCAGATTGTCCTCCAAAATTTAAACGAAGCACTAAAAACCACCAACCAAAACAAGGACGGCACAGCAAAGGGCAAGGCCTACGGCGCGTTTTGGAGTGCGGAGCAACGATTTTTTAATCAAATTCTTACGGCAATGCAAGTACCGAGTATGCTCGCCGATATTCAAAAACAACTAGATAATGATAACTCTATTGTTATTCAGCTTGTGAGTACAAACGAAGCGGCACAGGAACGAGAATTTACCCGCTTGCAAGAACAGGAATTGGAACTAGAGGATTTTGATTTAACGCCGAAACAAATGTTAATGTCTTATATCGAAAATTCCTTTCCCACTGTTCAATTTGAAAAGTATGTAGACGATAACGGAAATACACGAAGTAAGCCAGTTTATGACAGCGAGGGCAAAGCCGTAATAAACCGTGAAGCCGTTAAACAAAAGGAAATGCTTCTTGATACCTTGGGAAGCATTAAAGTACCCGCTTCCGCGCTTGATATGATTATCAATCACTTCGGAAGTGACATGGTTGCGGAAAACACAGGGCGTAAACGGCGCGTTGTTGTTAAAGACGGCAAAGCCAAAGAGGAAAACATCGCAAATAAAAAAGAAGCTGATGTTACGGCGTTCCAAAATGGCGATAAACGTATCATTGTTTTTTCAAAAGCAGGGGGAACAGGAAAAAGCTACCACGCCGATAAATCCGCAAAAAACCAACAGCACCGCGTACATTATTTATTACAAGCAGGCTGGCAAGCTGACGCGGCAGTACAGGGCTTCGGGCGTTCTCACAGGAGTAATCAAGTTTCTTCGCCCACATTTGCGTTAGTTACTACAGATTTAAAAGGACAAATGCGCTTTATTTCCACTATTGCAAAACGCTTAGACCAACTAGGCGCGTTGACAAAAGGGCAACGCCAAACAGGAAGCCAAGGTTTGTTTACAGCGGGCGATAATTTGGAAAATGAGTTTGCCGCAGATATTCTTGCGGTGTTTTACAAGGCTTTACTGAGAAATGACGTAAAAGGTGTTTCGGACGGTGTTTCGGTTATTGAAAAACTGGGCTTAAAAGACAAACTAATCAATGAACATGGGAGCATAAACCCCCTTGCAACAGAACTCCGCGAGGTAAATAAGTTTTTAAACAGGATATTATCGCTTGAATGTCACGAACAAAACGCTGTTTTTGACGGCTATGCCGAACGCTTGCACATAGCGACCGAAAAAGCTACACAGGCGGGTACACTTGATAAGGGACTGGAAAACTATAAAGCGGATAAAGTTGTTTTGAAAGAATCCCGTGACATTAGAGTTGATAAAACCACAGGGGCTACAACAAAATATTTTAGCTTGACCGCTTATGACAAAATCAAGCCATTGCAGTTTAATGATGTGGACACAGCAAATTCTTCTTTTTTGGGATTTTACCAAAGTAAAAGCACCGAAGCGATTCGGGCGGTTTTTAGAACCTCGTCTATAACTGATGAACACGGAAATGTTTCCGACAATTGCAGATTGACAGGGCAAGACGGAAATGATTATATGCCGCTAAACAGACTTTACAGCAATTGGGAAAAACTTAGCCCCGAAAAAGCCGAAGAACTCTGGAATAAAGCCGTTTCCGAACTGCCAGAATTTCACACAAGTAATTTGCATTTGATAGGCGGTACAGTGTTGCCTGTTTGGGATAAGCTACCCGTGGAAAATGTGCGTATTTACCGTGTGCTAACAAGTGACGGCGATTTGCTGATAGGCAGAGTTATACCAGAAAACGCAATTGACGCTACACTAGAGAAATTGGGTACGGAAAGAGAAAAAGACAATATTAAAACGGAGGATTTAATAAAATTTATCAAAAACGGCTGTACTGTTTACCTTGATAATAACTGGCGGATTGTACAACGGAGGGTGTCCAACGAGCCGCGCATTGAACTCATTGGCGCGAGTTATTCACATTCCAAGCTGCTTGCTAAAAAGGGCGTGTTTACCGAGAGAATAAATTTTCAAACAAGGTACTTTATCCCTGCCGAAAAAGACACGACTAAAATTTTGGACGAGGTAATTAAAATTTCGCCTATTCGCAGGGTAGAAAATAATACTCAACGAACGGCGGCAAAAGCTACGCCGTCCGTGCTTGAAACGCTTGACAAATACGCTGAAAAAAGCAAGGCTATGTTCGGTGATACTGCCGAAAAAACAAAAAAGAATGAGGTGCATTTATAAATCGGAAACGCAAAAACCGAATTGTTTTTTACCTTGATGATTTTGAACTCGCAGTGCTTACGGAAAAAATGTCAGTGGCGAAAATCGGCAACCGTGAAGCATATTTACGCAAAACAAGTCTTGACGGTTATATTGTCCGTATAGATTTTTCTGATGTGCGAGAAATGGTTCGCTTGCTTCGTATAAACTCCAATAACCTAAATCAAGTTGCGAAGCGTTCAAACGAAACACGCAGTATCTACGCCGCAGATATAAAGGATTTACAGGATAACTACGAAAAACTATGGAAGTCGGCAGAAATTATATTAAAAAAGCTGACGAAGTTATGAATTTATGCGGCAGTCACGAATTTTTGTGACTGCCGTGTTTTTTTGTTATCTAGTGAGTCAACTTAAATTTGCAAGCGTACTTGCAAATTTAAGTTGTACGAACGCCCGCACACCGACCGAAGCAACGCGGAGGGAGGTGGCATATCAGTCACGAGAGGGGAATTTTTTGGCAGCAACATGGATAAAACCCATAAGAATATCCGCAGGGAAAACCGCCGTACAAACAATAAGCGATAGCTTGAATTATATTATGAATCCAAGCAAGACCCGACAGGGCGAATTGGTTTTTGGTTACGCTTGCGAGCCACGCACCGCCGCAGAAGAATTTTTGATGGCGAAACAAGAGTATTTTAATTTCACTGATAAAACGCCACGAAATAAAGATGTCGCTTTGTATCATATGCGTCAATCATTTAAACCGGGCGAAATCATGCCAGAGGAAGCCGCAAAAATCGGGTACGAGCTTGCTATGCGTTTTACAAAAGGACGGCACTCGTTTGTAGTGGCAACGCATGAGGACAAGGCACACATTCATTGCCATATTATGTTTAATTCAACCAATATCGAAGCTACGCGGAAATTTAAAAATTTTTGGCTTTCAAGTTTTGCCCTGCGCCGATTAAGTGATGTTATTTGTATGGAAAACGGATTGTCGATTATCGAAAATCCTAATCCGTCAAAAGGGCATTATGGAGAATGGCTACAAAATAAGAAAGAGCCGTCTTTACGTGGAAATCTGGAAATTCTCATTGATGAAATTATTGGAAAGAAGCCCGCAGATTTTGAGGATTTTATTCGTTTATTAAAAGAAGCCGACTGCGAAATTCGGCGCGGCAAGCATTTATCAATAAAAGCAAAGGGGCAAAAACGGTTTATTCGCTTGCGTTCGCTTTCAGATGATTATACCGAGAGTGCAATACGTGAAAGAATTTCCAACAAGCGTACCGTACCAACTAAAGAAACATTCATTGTGCCAAAGCCGAAAAAATTAAATCTGCTCATTGATGTGCAAAATTCGATTAAGGCGAAAAACTCACCTTCTTATGAACGGTGGGCGAAAATTTTCAGCTTGAAGCAAGCCGCCAAAACTCTGATTTTTTTACAAGACAATAACCTTGACGAATACGAAAAATTATCAGAAGCGGCACAAAAAGCAAAAACCGATTTTAACGAAATTCAAACTCGTATTCACAACGCCGATTCGCGCTTGAAAGAAATTTCACTTTTGCAAAGGCATATCTGCACTTATGCAAGAACAAAAGACATTTATACCGAGTATAAAAAATTAAAATTTAGCAAGAAATTCAAAGCCGATAACGAGGAAGCCCTCGCAGACCACAGGGAAGCAAGGGCGTACTTTAACGAGTTAAATTTAGCGAAGCTACCCACAATGAAAATGCTAAAACAGGAGTACGCTACCCTTGTTGCGGAAAAGAAATCACTCTATGCAGAATATCGCAAAGCAAAAAATTTCATGGAAGAAATTCTTACTGCGAAACAGAACACCGATATGCTTTTGAATTACAACGAACACGAACGCACCGAGCAGTACGGAAAAAATACCCAAGAGGAAAGATAAAACGCTGTCGGCAGTCTTATGTTTTTCTATAGTTGTTTAAGTTGAAAACGGTGCTGTGATTGCGAGGATTTTTGTCGCAAGACGAGGAGCAAAAACCGCCGCGTGCTAGAGGCACGCAAGGTTTTTTGCGACGAAGTATTGCGGCAAAAAGACCGCAAGCACAGTGCCGTTTTTAGCTTAAACAACTATAACTTCGCAGAAGCTATAGGCAGGCGCGAAGCGACTTAAAAATCGGAAACCGCCAACGCGCGTTTTCCGATTTAGGGGCTTGGGGAATTTTCCCCAACAAGCGTGTGTGCTACAGCACAGACATTGCTTGCTAAGGTTGCTAAGGTTGTGAAACACCCTATTTTTCCTCTTGCTTGTCCTCAATTTCAAGTCTATCGAGGGCATAATCAAGTGCCATTATGATTACTTGTGTGCGGCTTCTTCCCGTCTTAATAACAACGTCCTCTAGCCTTTGTACAAGTCTATCAGGCATTCTCGCAGTCACAACGGTTGTGCCGTCCTCGCCGCGGAGTTGAGATATTACAAATTTATCGCTCAACTTATTTTCCTCCGATTGTATTTTTAGTATACTTCACTCTTGCATACATTGAAACAAACTGATATAATACAGGAATAATACAAGGCAAATACATATGTATGTAAACGGTTAAGTTAAACATTTGCACTTAATAACCGTTTGAAAAATCTAACTCCGAAAAGAGGTATAAAAATGGATATTGTCATTTTTGAAGATAATCTAAAAACAGAACGTGGTTATAATGAACTCATTAAATCAGCGGGAGCAAGCGAATGAACTTAATAACTCCTATTTGTGTCAGCTATACCTACTCCCTCATTCTCGTAGGGCTATCCGAAAACAGGAAACTGACAAGATGTTTAAGGCTCTTTGCTGTCTGCCTTATAGTCTACCTAAGTTTTTTACACCTTAATCTTGAGGGCTTTATAAATTTACCTATGGTGTTGATTTCTACTCTTGTTTTTAAAGACGAAGGCGAAAATTACTTGGTTACGTTGTTTAAAGCCTTATCCGCAATGATGGTTTTTACATTTTTTATTACCGCGGTAGGCAGTTTGTTTTTTGCTTTTTTGCCCGACGTTATGACTGCCCCAGAATTTAACCTTTTCATGTCTTGGCTTTCTATTGCTTTTGGAATGATTGTTTATATCGCTTTAACAAAGAAGGGCGTTCTTAAAGTATTCCAAAGGTTTTATATGCACTTAGGTATTGTTGCTAAATGCGTTTTTATGGAATCAATATTGCTTATCCTAACGTCCATTGTCTTGCCCTTAGTGTTAGCCGCAAACAACAGCAACTATGTTTACTCAATATTTTATTCTCTATTTTCAATCTCGTTTTTCTTCACGGCGTACTTGGCGTATCAGCTTATGACTGCCGAAACGAAAATTATATATGAAGAACAACGTCAAAAATTCGCAGAAATTAACGGCATGATAATTGAGGAAAAATACAACAACATAATCGGCCTAAAGCATTATTACAGCAAGCTGTACGAGATGTTTAACGGATTCATTTCCTCACAAGATTGGCATGGCTTAAAGGGACATTTTGAAAGCTATATATCGACCGTGCATGAGCAACATACAAAAAACGATTTCACGCCGCAAAATTTGGATTTAATCGAGCTGCCGTTAATAAAAAATTTACTTTTCGATGCGGCGGTTAAGGCAAAATATGTATACAAAATCGAGATTTTTATTGAAATAGAGGGCTGTATAGACAATGGCTTTATGCAAGAAATGGATTTATTCATAATCCTTAATGAGTGGCTGAATAATGCTTTTTGTGCAATTGAAAACAAAGACGGCTATATCCGTATTTTATTAGCCCGCAATGCTAAAGACGAAGCCTTGACGGTTAAAGTCATAAATTCTATTTGCGAGGACGTAGACACTAACGCCGTGCGTGATTTGGGGTATAGGGCAAAAAAGGAACATAGCGGAAGCGAGCTTCATACCGCAAGGAACATTATCCGCTCTTATGAAAACGCAGAGTGCATGACGTATATCGAACTTGGTAAAGTTGTTCAATTCTTGATTTTGCGTGAAAAGAAATGAACGAGCAGGCAATATCGGCAATCACCGATTTCATGGCAAGCCGAAGCGAAAAAGCCTACAAAAAAGGCACTGACGATTATGAAATATTAAGATACGGCGTAGCGGTTCTTTACTATTTTGTTGTAAAAACGCTGCTACTTATTGTTGTTTCGTTCTTTCTTGGAATACTGTCGTATGCTTTGGCGTTTATGGCGGTATTCGGCGGCTTGCGTAGGTTTGGTAAGGGGTTGCATTTTAAGAGCAACGCAGTATGCACGGCGGTCGGATTCGCTAATTATATTATCGGCATATTTTTAGCGATTTACCTTAAAATAGGGCTTTTGCCGACAATTATAATTTATATTTTGTGCTTTGTGATTAACTGCGTATATGCTCCGTCACCTACGGAAAATTCGCCGATTAAGGAAAGTGACAGGCTTCCGTTGAAAATAAAGACGCTTGTGGTAATGGCGGTCTTGTTTGTAATAATGCTTTTCGTAGGAGAACGTGCAGGGGCAAATTTAGGGGTAAATTTAGGGGTAAATTCAGAAGCAAGCATTTACAGAAATATCATACTAATTGCAACAACAACCCATACCGTTTATGTTTTACCATTAACATATAAAATCTTTGGGGAAAGGAGGGAGTAGCGATGTTTACACTCTTATGTTCGGCTGTATGTAGCCTAGCCGTGGATATAAGCAGCTTATCGTTCGGCAATATTTGGGCGTTTGAGCCAAAAAAGCCTGCTTGCTTAATGAATAAGCAAGACGATTCCGACTAAGCGCGCGAGTAATTACGCTACAAACAAACGCACCTTGAAGCCGTGACTGCTTAGGGAACACATGCCTGTCCATTCTCAGGCACCCTCTCCCCGAACGCATTCACGATTTCAAGGTGCGTTTGATGTATCGCCCAATAGCCTAATGATTTTCGCTTAATAATTCGTCATAGGTGGTTTGCAAAACATCTCTAATTCCCTTTAATTGTGATGCTTTAATGTGCTGAATACCTCGTTCTATCTTTACGAGGGTTTCTCTCGTCATGCTTATGCCCAATAGGTCTAAACGGCCGACAAGTTCAGTCTGCCCGATACGTTGGGATTTTCGCACAGAACGGATATTTGCCCCTATTTGGATTTTGCCGTCATGTTTTATTTTTTGCTCTGCCAAAGTAATTTACCTTTCCGTAAGAACCGAAAACAGTCCTTTTGGTTGATTTTAGGAAAGATATGGATTACAATGGGGCTTGTATTAGTCCACTTTCATTTTTTGGGGAAGCAAATAATCATGGAGGAATATTACAAAATGATATGGCGCAGGAGGTGCATATAGTCAGTTTTTTTAACAAATTTCTTTATATAGCTAATTGCCTATGTTATAATCTTTTTATTGGAAAACATTAGCACAATGCCCGCTAAAATCCATATGCGGTGCGTTAAATAATGAGAGGTGTGAGGGTATGTACAACAAAGCAAAAAATTATTTTAAGTTAGCTGTCCTGTTGATTATCGGGGTGGCAGTTTTCACTGTACATGACAAGGTGGTTTTTGCAAGCGAGGCAATAAGCGTAATCGCAAACGGCGAAAGGGTAAACTTCCCCGACCAAGCCCCCTTAGCTGTGAGCGGGCGTACTTTAGTGCCTGTGCGTGGGGTGTTTGAGGTGCTAGGCTTTGTGGTGGAATGGGACAGCGGCACACAGCGAGTAACGCTAACTCGTAGCGAAGATACCATTTTAATAACGCTAGGTAGCGATACGTTTACCACAAATGGCGAAAGCCACACGCTAGACGTACCCGCACAGATAATAGGCGGGCGTACTATGCTGCCTATACGCGCGGTGTTGGAAAGTGTGGGGTATAACTTGGAGTGGGAGGAGGACACTCGCACGGTGGTTGTCGGGACATCGGGTGTGCAGTCGAATTATTGTTGTTCGGGTTGCGTTCTTGAATCTAGTGAAACTCGAAGCTCTCGTTACGATATGATAGGGCATGAAGAATTTGTTGTGTTCACCTCACGAAGCGATATAGACAACTTTTTTGGAAGTGGCACGTATAACCGATACACAGAAGAATTTTTTGCTGACAAGTTTTTAATAATCGCGGCTTTCCGTGAGCCAAGTGGCTCTAACCGTATTGAATTTGAAGATGTGAGATGTAACGGGGACATTTCAATAACACGAACCGTAGTTCCCATTGAGTATCGTACTCCCGATGTTGGGAATTGGGTTTTATACATTACAGTTGATAATAGATTTATCCCTTCTGAATTTAGAATGCGCGTAAGACAAATGTCGCGAGAAGATTGGGAAAACCGACCACCGCCACCTAGAGATACTAGACCTCGTGAAACTGTGACACTTCAGATAGAACTAAAAACGCCGTCTGTCACCCAACTGAGGAATATGCAAGAAAGCGGTATCCCTTTCGATATTGAAATACTCGGGGAATCGTTTGAAGATACAGTCTTGGCGGCAGCGTTAAGATTTCGAGAACAGTTGGCTGCATTGACAGTACCTTTAGGCATGATAGAGCCTAAAATTGTACAAGAAAGTTATGCGGCATCTAATATTGTTCGTGTTACTGTTTCTTTTGGAATGATTGATGCCATTAAATCACTTGAAGAAGCGGGTACGGTTTCAGTATTGCCATTTGTTATTACTGATGTAGTACAAAATGTTTCCGCAGATACACAAAATTAGTTTAATAATGGGAGGATATATTTATGAAAAATACAATATTTAGACTTTTTGCACATTTGCTAGTTTTTGTTATGGTTATTACATCTTTGAATGTAACGCCGCTAAAGGTTGCGGCACAGGAAGAAACGCCTTTTGCAAGCGAAGCAATAAGCGTAATAGCAAACGGCATAAGGGTAAACTTTCCCGACCAAGCCCCTCTATCTGTAAATGGGCGTACTTTAGTGCCTGTGCGTGGGGTGTTTGAGGTGCTAGGCTTTGTGGTGGAATGGGATAGCGGTACACAGCAAGTAACGCTAACTCGTAGCGAAGATACCATTTTAATAACGCTAGGTAGCGATACGTTTACCACAAATGGCGAACGCCACGCCCTAGACGTACCCGCACAGATAATAGGCGGGCGTACCATGCTGCCTATACGAGCAGTGATGGAGAGCGTGGGGTATAACTTGGAGTGGGATGAAAATACCCGCACTGTAAGGGTGGGTATAGCGGTTGAGCAGTCAGCCCTTTGCGGTGAGGGCTGTTTACTTCCGTTTAATATCAGAAGGGCAGAAACGGCAGTAGACCTACCAACAACACTAGATTTCCCTTTAGTAATTACATCAAGCGAAGAACTTGAAGCTAGTCCTTGGTGGCAGTGGCAGTATTGGTACAAGGAAAGATTCTTCTCCCAGAATTATTTGATAATTGTGAGTTATGATGTATCTGGAAGTGTAGATAGTATGGTAGTAGAATCTGTACGCTGTGACGGCATGATTTGTATAAATCGCATATTTCGGTCTGAGCCTTGGACACATCTTCAACCCCCTCCCGATTCTACACGGTGGGACTTTATGATTGAAGTGCCTAAGGAATTTATGCCTCTTAAATTTACGATTTTTACAAAAGGTATAGAGCGTGTTGAATGGGAGGCTAGAATGCCACATATTTTTCACGTACCGCCACCACCGCCCATTCCTTGCTACTAACCTAAACTTAAAATATAAACAAAAATACGGCAAATTTAAAAACTATAAAAACAATTCAATCTATGGAGGTTTTTGATTATGAAAAATACAATATTTAGACTTTTTGCACATTTGCTAGTTTTTGTTATGGTTTTTACATCTTTGAATGTAACTTCGCTAAGAATGGCGGCACAAGAAGAAATCAATTTTGAGAAATTAGAGTACGAATCAGAAGCAATCAACTTTTTAACAAGCACACTTGCCGAGCCTGTAGGTATGCAGGGCTTTGAGGGCGAGTTTGCACTTGATAATTCTAGCGAGATTGTAGAAATTGTTGTACAGTTTTCTACACCGCCAAGCGTTGTGTTACAACATTTGCAAGAGCGGAATTTGTTACAAAGTGACATGATACATGGCATGTCATTAAATTCCACCAATGAAACACTAGAGGAACAAGCACTTGTAGCACATACAACCTTTTATCAAAATTTACAACAGCTTGTAACGACCCCCGACACTTCGGAAATTTCAGCTTTTAGCACACCCGAGGTGGAAATTTTCGGCGAATATCATAAACTTTTCAATGGTGTATATATGCGTGTTCCTGCCGACATGGTGAGTGAAATATCCTCGTTTTCGGGCGTGTTTGCAGTTACGCCGTATGTATTACACCCATTGCCCGATATGAGCGATATACCCACAACGCCTAATATTTCTGGATTTTCCACCTCGCCGTTTTTCCACAATCCAAACTTAATGCGTTCCGCAAGGAATTTATTTAGCTTAGACTATATTCATAATGACCTTGGCTATACAGGGAATGGCGTACGTGTGGCTATCATTGACGGCAATATAAATCACAACCACCCCGAATTTGTACGACAATTAGATGGGACAGGGCGTGTACCAGGTTGGCAATATTATGACGATAGCAATGTGCCTCCCAATCACCACGGTACGCTTACCGCAGGCTCGGTTATCGCTATGGCTCCCGAAGTGGAGTTATGGTCGTTTTTTAGGAAAGACCCTACAGGCGGGATAGAGGTTATGGACGCACTTCACTTGGCGCATGACTTGGGTATGGACGTTATTTATACTTGGGGTCGTGAGGGTATAAATCACCCCTATTCAGCATTTTCTTACGCAATTACAGCAATAGCACTAGATACGGTAGTGGTGGTAACAGCACATAACTTTGGGCCAGACCCTTTTACAATATATGACGGCGGTAATAGCTCATTAGCTATTACCGTTGGCTCGGGCTTGGCAGGACACGATACCGCTATTTGGGAATTGCACCTATGGGAACATGAGAACCAAGGTGAAGATATGCCGCCCAACAGGCTAGACGAGATAGGCGACACTTCGGGACGTGGACCCGTTGCGGGTACGTTTCACATAAAGCCCGACATTATAGCACCTGGGCATGATGCTATTTCTACATCTGCGTGTGGCGGGTACGCGCTTTATGGGGGTACATCTATGGCAGGGCCAATAACAGCAGGGATTGCCGCTTTATTAGTACAGGCCTTCCCTAACGCCGAGCCGTGGGAAATAAAAGCCCGAATGATGAACAATGCCCGACCGCTTGCAGATATGCCTAACGAGAGTGTTTTTACCGTTGGCGCAGGTTTTGTACAACCACTAGAAGCTATAACCTCACAAGCATTCGCCACGGTACAGCATGGTGTACCTATGAGGCCAAATATTTTTGAGCCGCAAAACATGGCTTCATTAAGTTTTGGCACGGCTACTAGCAGAGGCAGCGAAAGCCCGCCAATGACTATAACTATTCATAACTCTAGTCAAGGAACATGGATTCCGCAAGTGTTTTACAACGGAGAGCCTAACAATGTGTACCTTGATGTTAGCCCTGCGGGGGAAAATAAATTTTCCGCATTTATAATGATTCCGTCATGGGCGGACTTTGGCTTATATGACGGCAATTTAATCTTTACAAATAGCAGCAATGGCAGAAAAATAACAATGCCCTTTGCTGTTAATATAATGGACTTTGGGGCTGACGATATTACCGATAGCTTTACCGACCCACACTTTCTTGAAGCGGTTAGGGAAATTACCGCTAGACCTTATCCGCAACCTATATATAGACAAGATGTAATGAGTGTAACCGATTTATGGATTGGTGACAGAGAAATTGCTGATTTAAACGGACTTGAACATTTCACAGCACTAAAAAAACTTATAGCTTGGGGTAATCAACTGACTTCGCTTGATTTATCGAATAATCTTAATCTTGATGAGTTACGAGTACAGGGCAACCGAATGACATCATTTGATGATATAATCGGATTGCAAGAAATAGGATTTATTCAAGAAAATGATAAATTTAATTTTTGGCCGCAACGCTCTGCCCCACCGTCTAATTTAACCGTTACCGCAAATAATCCGAGCCACGGCAATGCCTTTGCCCAAGGTGAATGGTCGCCTAGCAATAATTCCGTTGCAATTGAAGCAAAACCAGAAAATGGCTATGCTTTCGAGCGTTGGGAAGTGCTGTCTGGGAGCATACAAATACGCAATATTTATTCGACAAGGCAGACTTTTTCGCCAAATGATATTACAGAGCCTACACACATTCAGGCGGTATTCATTCCTCTAGAAAACTACAAAACAATAACATTAAATGTCAATAACCCTGAAATTGGTGCTATCCGTTCGTCACAGCCTATCGCCCAACAGGGTCAACTCGTAGACATATGGACTAACACCTTATTACATGGTGCTGAAATCGACGGACACACAAGCAACATGGACTTAGGCGCGGTAAACTGGCAATGGGTAAGCGTTAGCCCCGATTATTGGCACACTTCGTTTGTTATGCCTAACCACGATGTAGAAATTACCGCACATTTTTCGGGAAGATATAAGGTAACTGTAGAAACTAACGGCGGTAATGAGGCTGCTTTTGTTTATGACGGAGCAACGTGGGAATACTCCGCATATTTTGCGGAAAATAGTGTGGTAGACCTAATGGCGGCTAAATCTAATGACTTTAGCCATTGGGAAGTAGTCAAGGGCAACATAGTGTTGGAGTATAATAGGCCACATGGAGATGCCTCGTTTATTATGCCTAGAGAAGATGTAATAGTACGAGCGGTATATATAAATGAAGTTAAAAATCCGCTTGCGCCTACTATCACAGAGTATGACGCGTCTAGCGGAATAGTAAATATAGCTTATGGCAAGGGCGGTGTAGGGTTTAGGTTCATTTCAAGTGATGAACACGCCGTTTGGTCGATTATTGGTACACTTCCGCAAGGCTTAACCTTTAATTCCCACACAGGAATAATAACAGGAACGCCAACGCAAATAGGTGTCTTTGACGATTTGACTATAAGAGCTGAAAATTCACATGGTTATGACGAAAAAACTTTTTCAATCGTCATAGAATCGGGCGGGTGGAAGCTACGCGAAACTCCCGACCAAAATATATTGTGGCGTTCAATAGCATATGGCAATGATATGTATGTCGCTTTCGGTGCAATGAGTGGACAACAACGCTTGTATATAATGACCTCTACCGATGGGGACGAGTGGGAGTTATTGCCGCCTGTGGTATTGTCATTTACGCCGATTATTGAGCGTTGGACTGAATCGTTGTCGGGCTTACCGGCTGTTGATTATATAAATGTTTTTGTGACATATGACAAAGCCCGCGGAGTATTTGTCGGAGGGGCTTCCGCACTTGGAAGAACACGGCTTATCTATTCCCAAAATGGAACAGACTGGAATAATGCGGGTAACGAAATAACTATTTCTAATGTTTCTCATAGTTCAATCGCAGCAAACAATGATAGGGTAGTGGTAATGGGCTATACGCACACGTTAGAATATAACCGTCCACCAGTTGTTTTGGTGTCACAAGACTTAACCAACTGGCAAACAGCTTATATCCCTGTCGAGATACGAAACGAAGAAGCGACAGGGTCTGTACAATGGAGGCATATAACATTTGGTAATGGTGTATTTGCCGCTACCTCACGAATTTGGAGAGGATTGGTAGATAACTCAATACCGAGTCCTACTCGTACTCTTGTTACTTCTACTGACGGAATCAACTGGACTTTGGGTAGTGCCTTATGGGGGGAGGGCTTATCATTCGGAAACGGCTTATTTGCATCAACTGTAAACAGAAGCAGCATTGCCACTTCTGCGGATATGCAGTCGTGGACAACTACACAGGGGACGGCAGGCGTTATAGCCCTAGAGCATATAAAAGACGGGCTTTTTGCGATGGTTGGAAACGCAATGTCGGTAGCCATTGCACCACAGAGAAACGAACGTATCTTTTTGCCCGTTCCCGAGCCTTTCCACCTTTGGAACGGAATAGTAAGTGACGGAAAAGGGCGGGTCGTAGCGGTAGCCAGCACAGGACAACAAAACCAACGAGCCATGACCTATGATTTCAGATGGATTAACGCAAATTCAACGGTCGGCGGCGAAGCAAGTGCCAACAAATCAACTGCTGTACCGGGTACAGCGGTTACAGTCACCGTCACAGCTACGCCCGATAATGACTATGTATTTGAGCGTTGGGTCAGTAATGTAACCTTGTCCGAAACCGCATTAAGTGGTTATAGTCTTGCGGAGGAATACATCACAGCAACGCAACAAACCGATTCAGTAGAATATGACACAATTTATGACGGTTCGAGTGGCGGCAGTGTTCCGTTCGCTTCCAATGATATAATTTTTAATGGTGAAACGAATGAGATTTTTGAGCCGTTAGATTATGATAACGAACTTATACCGCTATCCGATAATGACGTTTTTGGGGCTTCACAATCAAGTGCAACTACCGTAAACCAAACGCTACACTTTATCATGCCTAACGAAGATGTTAATATAACTGCTATGTTTAGGCATATTTCCGCACCCGCTCCAGTAGTTGTAACCACTACCGCAGGGCAAAACGGTAGCCTAACAGCTACAGAAAACGGCACATCAATAACCGCGCCCGCAGTTGTAGACACAGGCGCAACCGTAGTGTTTACGGCTACGCCGAATGAGGGCTACCAAGTAGCAAACTGGATAATCACAGGCGGCGCTTTCACAGGGGACATTTCTGGGAATACTCGCACGGCGATTATCAACGATGATGTGTCTGTTCGCGTAACATTTGAGCCTATTCCCTCGTACTCCGTGATATTTAATCTTGTTGGTGGCAACATTAACGGCAATCCTAATAGTGTTTTTGTAGGAAACATTTTGCACGGCACAGGCGCAACTCCGCCCGAAAATCCCACTCGCAAGGGTTGGGTATTTGATGATTGGGATATTGACTTTAGTAACGTAACCAACAATATTACCGTGAGGGCTAAATGGCTACGGCTTGGGGCTGTTTCTACTGGCGGCAAAGGTAACGTAAGCTCCGCAGATGTGGTTTGGCTCGCACGTCATATCGCTGGTCACGCGGGCTTTGATTCCCCCGATGAGCGTGTCGCAGACATGAACGGTGACGGCATTGTGGACGCAGGCGATATTACAGCGTTGTTGCGGTGGTTGGTAGGGTATGATTTAGACGATTTAAGGATTTAGACAGAAGCGGATTAACTATCCCCTAATTAAACAAAAACAGCCCCAGCAAATACTAGATTTGTTGGGGCTGTTGCATTTTAGTGTTCAAGTTTTCTGTGCTTGTAGTTGTATGTCTTGTTATCGCTTACAATTTTTTACGTCTATATTGCGAGTGTTTTATATTGTTCCAAACTATGATTAAATTAAATGCACGATAAAAACAGTTATCATGCAAAATAATTAGTAAATCGGTTACAACAAAACTATAACAGGTAAAAATTACCATATCAAGGAGATTCGTCCATCAAATTCTTACATGCGTTTACATTTTTTAGCACTGAGCAAACGGCTATGTACGGCATATGGCATAAAATGACAATTAGGCAGTAAAAAAGGCACGAAAATTACACCGCTCTATTTTTAGTAAAAAGCAATTTAACAAGGAAGCAATAAAGCCATGTGTTTGAAGCTATGCCGCCGCTTGCGGTTCGTAAAATCCCCTCGCAATATCAACGGATTTCTGCATTAAATCCCTTTGATTTTCAAAGGTCGGAATGGTGTACTGCCTTGTTGTTTTCATGGATTTATGCCCCATGATGTTGGCAAGCATGGATTCGTCAAGAGTGCTACTGTAAAAATTTCTAGCGAATCGGTGGCGTAATCCGTGTGTTTTCGCCTGACCGACTGCTACACAACAGGCCTCGGCGGTCTGTTTAAGCCATCTGCGGAAAGTGGACGTGCTGTAGCTTTTGCCGTCCGATTTTTCAAAGATTCCGCCATTCGCGGGGAACAACTTACATGCTTCTAAAAAGTTTTTGAACTCCGCTATGATATTTGAAATTTCCTTTGTGACTGCTACAGCCCGAACGCCGTTATGCTTGCTCTGTGTAATTGTAATTCGCCCATCACGCCCAATCTCGTCAAACTTGGCGTTGCCGTATTCGCAAGAACGAAAGCCTATTTCATAGCCAAGACGTATTGCTATTTCCTTTCTGAACCACCTTATGCGTTCGGTATCAGTTTTAGCGAAAAGGCGTTTTTCCGTGCAATAATCAATGGTTTTAGTAACCTCACCGTTAGAAATTACTTCGTTTTTGTATTCCTGTGTTGCGTTGATTTTTTGGGTAAACTGCCATTCTTTCATGCCGATAAAGGCACAAAAGCTACCCCACCCCTGCTTATATCGAAAGAATGTTCTGATTTTGAAGTTATCGGCATTGTAGAGGGCTTGCTCCGCTGATTTTACTTGAATTTGCGTTATTTTCGATAAATCTAATAATTCCAACGCCATACCATTGAAATGTTCCCTTGCAATGATTTTCAAAATGGTTTTTACATCGGACGTATAGCCTTGTACGGTTTTGGGGGCTTTATCGTTCGCCCGCAGATACTCAGCAAATGTGGATATTTGTTCACTTGCGACACATTTTATACGATTCGTAGCTTTTTCGGATTTTGGCAAACAAATAGGAATACCTATTTCTTCCCCATATTCATGTGCCGTTGCGTTATTCAAAGCCAAGGATTTTAGCATATTTTTAAACCATGATACGCCAATATTGTCCCCTCCGTTCCCTTCATTTAGCGAAATCTCTGTATTGCTAATAAGCGAATCGCAAAAATTAAACATAAAAACGGCAACGCTTCCCTGCAATGCAAGGCTTTTTACTTCTGTTCTTTCATTTTCCATTCTACCCATGCTCCTTTTTCCTCATTCTTGTTTACATAATATTTGCAAACAGAAAAATATTATTTTTGACGGATAACTGTTTTTATCGTGCAAAAAGGGAAACGTAGCATTTATGGTTACGATTTTTACAAATACCGAAGTTTTTCGGTCATAAAAAATATTTCAATGCTAAGACCTGTCTGTGTGCCGAAAGGAAAAGCGATTGAAAAAATGCCGCCATGACCGTGAAAACGAGAGCGATAAGCGTTTTTTCAAGCAAGCCTATTAGTACGGCTTGTGCGATGACCCGCAGACAGAGTTTGAAACCGTTTGTTTGGAAAACAACAGGCGGCCGCCAATGATACACGATGAGCGACCTTGGCGGGGTGAAACTCCATATAAGCCATTACTAATGGCGGCATGAGATATTACCTTTTAGGGTTTTCCCTAGCCTTTTTTAAAACTAAAACATGTACAGTGATTGTATGTATTTTTATTCCCTGCGCCGTAACACGGACAAATACACGGGAATACATTGAAATCAAATGTAAGCAATAGTGAAATTGCCGTATGGGAGGGGATAAAATGAACGCAACGCACTCTGACGTTTCTAACGCCGTTGAAACGGAAATAAAGCTATTTATGACACAGCAACTACACCGCAAGGGCTTTCTAACTGCTGAAATGTGCGCTAGTGCCACCGAAATCATATTAAGGGAAGCGAAAAAAGAAATTTCAAAAAATCCCGACAAAAAAGCGATTGCCGCGCTGCAATAATAATTTGAACATAGTATAATTAGGCGGTAAATATTCTAGCTAAAGGAGGTCACAAATGAAAATCCACGAAATGCGAGCCGCGCTTAATTCGGGGAAAACAATTTTTGATTTACCGCTTAAAGTTACGTTTTACGCGCGGGTGTCCACCGGTTCGGACGAGCAGGCAAACTCCCTGCAAAATCAAGTCGGTTATTATTCCGATTTTATAAGGAAATGCAGGGAATGGACGTTTGTTGACGGCTATATTGACGAAGCGTTAAGCGGAAAGTCAGTAACTAAGCGCGAATCATTCCTACAAATGATTGAGGACGCTCGGGCGGGGAAGTTTGATTTTATTGTTACAAAGGAAATATCACGCTTTTCACGTAGTACCCTAGACAGCATAAAATACACGCAGGAACTGCTCGGCGCGGGCGTTGGCGTATTTTTCCAGTCGGACAACATAAACACGCTTATGCCCGATTCGGAATTGAGGCTCGCAATCATGTCTAGCATAGCGCAAGACGAGGTTCGTAAGCTGTCCGAGCGTGTAAACTTCGGTATGCAGCGCTCAATCGCAAAGGGCGTTGTTCACGGCAACAATAATATTTGGGGCTATGAAAAACAGAACGGACGGCTTATTATAGTAGAAGAAGAAGCCGAACTGGTGCGAAAGATTTTCACCATGTACGCAACAGAAAACATCGGCATACGAGGTATAATCCTGCGTTTAAGTCAAGAGGGGATTAACAACAAAAACGGCAATCCGCTTACAATGTCAACCGTTAGGCGAATAATCACCAATCCTAAGTACAAGGGCTATTATTGCGGCAATAAAAGCCATAAATTTGACTATCGCTTAGATACAAAGGTTTTACGCGATAAATCCGAGTGGATTATGTACAAAAACGAGGAAGCCGTACCGCCGATTGTGACCGAAGAATTGTGGGAAAAAGCCAACGCCATCTTGGAAGAACGCAGTAGAAAACAATCCTCCGCCGACAAAACAAGCTACCAAAACAAATATACTTACAGCGGAAAAATCTATTGTGCCGAGCATGGCAAGCCCTATTACCACGACATCTACAAATATCCCTCGGGCAATAAAGAGGTTTGGAAATGCCGAAGCAAAAACGAATGTAAAAGCCCCGTTATTTACACAACAGAACTTGACGAAATCGTAAAAGGGATTTATGCTCAATTCGTACAGGACAAAGACAGCATAATCGAGAACCTCGTGAATGTTTACGCCAAGGTCGCAAACACATCAAAAAGCGACGAACAGCTAAACAAGCTCTCGTCACAAATAACCGCCATAAAAAAGAAAAAGGACAGGCTTTTGGATTTGAGTATAGACGGCAGAATATCCAACGCAGAATTTGAAGAACGTAACGAGGTTTTTAACGAAGAAATAACCGCAATAAATCAGAAAATTTCCAAAATCCACGAAGCTGAGGACAAAAACAAAAATCTAGCCAAAACCATGAACGACATTCGCAAAATGCTGTTTTCGGAAATGGATTTTAGCGGAGGATTTAGCAATTCCATTGTGGACGCGCTTATCGAGCGTATTGAAATCCACAAAACAGGGGAAGCAGACACGCTTGACATTAAGGTTATGCTTAAAACATTCGGGCAGGCGAGATTTGTTCGCTTGAAAAAGGGCAAGGGTGGCGGGGCAGCCGACATAGGAGTTTGTTACCGCCCACACAAGCAGGCGGTGCGCCAATGTCTGCAAGCAGACGGATACAGCCACAGTCAGCCGTAAGCAAAACGCCGCTAAAGCCGTTGCCGGAAAGGCCTCCGCTTGTTGTAAAAATAGTGACAGTTTGACCGATATGTCTTATCATACTATCCACAAGACATTGTTTTGATTCTCCCATTTGTTATACCTCCTTATATATAAATCAGAAGATTTGCATGGTGTGTTGTCACACCCTTGTACACTTCTAATTGCATAATATGAGGCTTGTAAAAAAATGTGCAAGGGTGATAAAAATATGTTGGCACTGGAAATTGAAAAAACGCAAACAAAGGGCTTTATGTCGCGGCTATTGAAAGAAAATTTGTTTGACAGCCTTGATGTACGCACGGTGGAAATAGCCACCGCGCCGCGGATAACGCTCGACGCAAACGCCGAATGGGCAAAAACACGCCCCCTAGTATACGAAATAATAAAGCTATGCCCAAAGCCCACGCAAATAAAAATAATATTTTCGCACCCCAACGCAGAGGAAATACACCCCAACGCCGCCGCGCTTTTTTTGAATCTAGTATACGAAAATGACGGCGTTACACTAACCACCGCCACCGCACAAAAGGAGTTTATTCTCGACAAAGCCATGAATCCGCTATGGGATAGCTTCATACGCCAGTTTTTCCAAACGGCAGGGATAGCTGTTACCGATAGGCTTCTTGCCGACACTCTTTAATTATGGCATTTATCTCGTCTAGCGACATATCGTCCGTACCGTTTATTGCTGATTGTGCCTGCATTTCCTCGAATACTGCTTTAAGCTGCTTTCTCGCCTGCATGTGTGGGTCGGGTTTTTTTATTCTTGGCTGAAAGGGTATGCCGTCCTCTGCTAGGCATTGCTTAAAAAACATATTAACGGCGGTGCTTACGTTCATTCCCAAATTGTCGAAAAGATTTTCAACATCACGCTTTACGTTCTCATCTACTCGCACGTTTACTACTGTTGACATGCTAAAGCCCCATTTCACTTTATTGTATATACATAGTAGTGTATCATAGGTACATTGTAAATACAACAATAATCGTCGAATCAATAACACATCATATGTGTAATATCTTGAAGCCCTTTATCATACACTTTCTTGAGAATGTTTGAGAGGATATGAATATGGGCGGCGCAAGAATTTTTGTTTTACACAAGAAAGACATGATTAAGTTCGGGGTAATAGTGCTGGCTGGGCTTACCCTGCTAGTGGCAGGGCTAGTGCTTATGCTTAGCGGAGGGTCGGGCGGCAGCAGCGCGGCGCGGTACAACCCGGGTACATACTCATCGTCGATTATTCTTAACGGCGAGCCGTTGCACATTCGCGTAACCGTAAGCGAGAATGAAATCCTGTCCATTTACATGAGCGACATGGCAGAAACACAGCGCGTGTTTTATCCGCTTTTCGAGCCGCAAATGCAGGATTTGGCACAGGAAATACTACAGCACCAGTCCGCGCACATCAACCCTAGCACAGATTACCCAGTAACCACTGCGATTTTGCAGGAAGCGGTACGCTCTGCGTTGGAGCTTGCGCATACGGAAATGTATGCAGGGGAACACTAGCCCCCAAAAAGCTCCGAAAACAGCGGGGAAATATTTTCCTCAATCCTTTTGTCTAGCTCGTCAAAAATGGACAGCGTTTCTGAGGGCAACGAAAAAAGCCCCTTACGCTGTGCCGAAAATGGGCGATAAAAGGCTTGCAACAGTCTGTTGCGTAGGCGAATATACGACATGGCTTTTCTCCTTTTTAGCTTAAATAGCTTTAGGTAGTCATGCTATATCCTATTCATTTAATGCGGCATACGTGCTTTTAGCCGTTTAAGCTAAACCGCCACACGCGGCAAACGCACGAACGGTTAAAGCAAACGCGGATTTAGCGGATTTACACGGACTTACGCGGATTCGTTCGTGCAAAAATCCGTGTAAATCTGCGTGAATCCGCCAAATCCGTGTTAATCTGTTGACTTTAACGCGGCATACGCGCTTCCAACCGATAAATAGGCCCATGCGCCGAAAATTTTTCTTCGTATTCGGTCATAATATTGTCGGGCATGTTGGAAGCGTGCAGGTCTAAGGATATATTTTCCAACAGCCAGCCCCTGCGGCTAAGGCTCTCCAAGGAAGCCTCAAAGAGTATGCGGTTGTCTGTTTTAAAGAAAATCTCGGGGATTTGTAGCTTTTCGTAAATTTGTAAAAAAGTATCGTGGGTAAGCCTTCGCTTTGCCCACTTTTTTTTACGCGACCACGGGTCGCAGAAATTTATATACAGGCGCGACACCTCGCCGCTGTTGATAAACTGCAAGCCGTCGTTAATGTCCGCCGCAATAAAAACAACCGCGCCCGCGCCATTTTCCTCCGCGCGCCGCGCCGCCGTCGCCAAAATCGTTTCGTCACGCTCGACCGCCACATAGTTAATATCGGGGTTACGCCGCGATGTTTCGATAATAAAACGCCCCTTGCCGCAGCCTATTTCTAGGTGCAAGGGCTTACCTTCGCCGACTATTTCCGTCAATCTCCCTGCGTATTCGCTCTCGTTACGCAAAATACGCGGATTGTTTTCCAGCTCGCCCGCCGCCCATTTCTTTTTTCGTGTACGCACTATTCTACACGCTCCAAGACCGAGCCGCTACCGCCGCAAGCGCGACAAGCTGTCCTCGCAGTAGCGTTACAAATTGTACACCACCACACGTCGCTCACTGGCGCGACCTCATATGGGAAGCTCGCGTTTTGCGGCACGCCGCGACCGCCGCCCACTCCGTTGCAGGAAACGCAAACAACAAGCCCTGTTGCGTTACATGTACGGCACGGAACAAGCTCGGGTTCTGGCGCGGGGGTAGGACGAGGAACGCGGCGCGGAGTTGGTTCGGGTTCTTCCTCGGGTGCTTCCGTAGGTTCTTCCGAAAGCAGAATGTTTTCCAATTCCTGTGAAAGCTCGCCCGAAAATTCCCCTGTTTGAGATTGCTCTCCTTGGTTTTCCCCTTGGCTCCCCTCTTGTAAAAGCTCGGATTCTTCTAGCTCGCCAAGCTCCGCTTCGGTTTCGTCAAAGGGCGCATCTGCTTCCGCATAGACCATAACCTTTCCCATGTCCAAAACCGCGCCAGAATGACGGTTCGCAAACTTAACAATACTATAACCTGCAAAAACAAACGAGCATACAATCAATACAGCAAGTATGCCGAAAATTGTGTATGCAATGCTTAGGGGTACTGTTTCGTTGCCTTGTGTGGGCGTGTTGTTATTATCCTCGTCCATAGGGCTTGCCTACCTTTCTAATTAAGTTTTTCCATCGAGTTTTGATACTCTGTCCATGTGGTGAAGGGTTCAAAGCAGTTAAAATAGCAGCTGCGGCGAACAAGCCTAGTCCCCTGCGCGCCTTTCTCTAGCATTTCCTGCCTAAAATGGTCGCACCAATTAGCAAAGACGATTACATTTCGCATACAAGCATTTGTGCGGAAGCCCTTTGAATAACATTCGTTTCTGTCATATCTGTCCTTGGTTGCGCCGCCTGATATAGCGTCTAGCTCTTGTTCGGTGAGTTGGTGTTTTGGGTGTTCCATGTTTGTGTTCTCCTTATAGAAAAGATTACGCACTAAAAACAATACCACTAATTTGACATTTTTTCAATGAGGAATATACTTAGATTACATGAAAAACGCACGAGGTTGGAATATGTAAATTAAACACGGATTTATGCGGATTTAAGGGATTCAAGGGCTTCACACGGATTTAACGGATTTTCACGGATTGTGCGGATTGGCTCGTTGTAAAATTCACGAAAATCCGATAATTCCGATACGTCCGATAAAATCCGCGTAAATCCGTTAAATCCGAATAGTCTTTTTGTAGGGGACGGATTTATCCGTCCCGAGGTATGCACGTTCGTCAATTCGGGGCGAGCAACGTCCATTAACGCAGAGCGAGGCAACCTCGGGACGGATAAATCCGTCCCCTACAAAGACCCTGCGGATTCGGTTTTAAAAGGCGATTAAACGCGGATTTAACGGATTTACGCGGATTTTATCGGGCTTATCGGATTTTCGTGGATTTTTCCACGAGCCAATCCGCGTAATCCGTGTAATCCGCATAATCCGTGTAAATCCGTTAAATCCGTGTTTAATAGTCTTTCTGTAGGGGACGGATTTATCCGTCCCGAGGTACGCACGTTCGTCAATTCGGGGCAGGCAACGTCCATTAACGAAAAACGAAGTAGCCTCGGGACGGATAAATCCGTCCCCTACAAAGACGGTTTTAAAGAGCCCGCAAATTCGGTTTTAAAGACCCCACGGATTCGGTTTTAAAAACCCAACAAATTTTGCCATTCGTACGTTTATAAACCCACTAGGAGGTACAAAAATGCTACAGACCATAGGCATACAAGCCAAAAAAGCCTCGACCTATGTCCGCAGGCTTTCCAATAACCAAAAAAACGAAGTCCTAGCCGCATGTGCAACAAAGCTAGAAGCCTCAACCCAAGAAATACTAACCGCCAACGCAAGGGACATGGCGGCGGCAGACCCTGCGCGCGCGGCGTTTAACGACCGCCTGTTGCTTAACGAGGCGCGGATAAGGGGCATGGCGGAGGGCTTGCGTAAGGTGGCGCGGCTGGACGACCCCACGGGCGAAACGCTTTATGTAAAAACACTGCCAAACGGCTTAAAAATCGGCGAAAAGCGCGTCGCTATAGGCGTAATCGGCATGATTTACGAAGCGCGGCCGAACGTAACGACCGACTCGTTCGGGCTATGCTTTAAGGCTGGCAACGCCTGTGTTTTGCGTGGTTCCTCCGAGGCGATTAACTCCAACACCGCGCTGGTAAAAATTTTACAGGAAGCCATAAGCGAGCTAGGACACCCGCCCGAAATGGTACAGCTTATAACCGACACATCACGCGAAACGGCGCGCGACTTCATGCGGCTAAACAAATATATCGACATGCTAATTCCTCGCGGCAACGCAGGGCTGATTAAAACCGCGGTAGAAAACAGCACCGTTCCCATAATCGAAACAGGGACGGGCAATTGCCATATATATGTAGACGAAAGCGCGGATTTACAAAAGGCCGTACCGCTTATTCTTAACGCGAAAACCCAACGTCCAAGCGTATGCAACGCTTGCGAAAAGCTACTAATTCACCGCAAGCATGAGGGCTTTGCGAAGGAAATATGCCAAGCCCTGCACGACGCAGGCGTGGAAATTCGCGGCGATGAAGCCGTTTGCGACATTTTCGCTAACGCAAAGCCTGCCGCGGAGGACGACTGGCACACCGAATTTTTGGACATGGTGATTGGCGTGAAAATGGTGGACGGCTTTGATGCCGCCGTAGAGCATATCAGCGCGTATTCGTCGGGACACACGGACGTTATTTTGACAGAAAGCTACGCCGCCGCCCACGAATTTATAGAGCTAATCGACTCTGCCGCCGTTTTCGTGAACGCATCCTCACGCTTTACGGACGGCGAGGAATTTGGGCTAGGCGCGGAAATCGGCATAAGCACGCAAAAGCTGCACGCCCGCGGGCCTATGGGCTTAAAAGCACTCACGACCACTAAATTCTTTGGCATGGGAACAGGTCAAATACGGTGAACCTCCAGCTTTGCGTTTCACAGCAGGAAAACCCGCCGTACACGTTTAGAACCACGGGAACGCGCGTTTACACGTTCGAGGAGCTGCTTTATTACGTTTATCACAACTGGCGCGAATGTCTGGACGACATACTCTGCGACGGAATGATTGCGTGGACGGCGGAAATCGGGCTTTCGTACCTTGCGGCAAAAATGAAAGGGCTGCAAAAGCCGCTGAAAATAATGGGGCTTGTTAGCCTTATAAGCTACTTCGACCAAGATGAGCTGTCCGCGCTTAACGCGGAGCTGGACAAATGGGAACGCCGCCGCGAATGGGAACAGCTAAAGGAACGCGCCGACTTTTTCGCGAACAAGGGGGAGTGCAAAAAGGCAATCCCCCTATATAAGCGTGCCTTGGAATACAACGAAAACGCCGCTTTGCTGAACAATTTGGCGATACAATACATGCGCTTGTATTCCGCTCGGGAAGCCCTTTCGTGTCTTACTCGCGCGCTTTTATTGGAATCGGCTAATTTTACCATTCTGCTGAATTATATCGAAGCCGCTATTTTGTGCGGCGAGTACAATAAGGCCGCCAAGGGCATAAAAAAAGCCAACGCGCGCGACCCGAGCCACCCCGACATCGCCTTTTTTACAGGGCTAATTTCCTTTTACCAAAAGGACTACCCCACGGCGTTGCGGTACTTCGAGCGAGCCATCGAAGCAAGCCCCGAGGCGTATTATATCTGCAAGGCCGCCGACGTTCATATCAATATGCGTCAATATGAAAAGGCGCTTTTAGTGTTAAATAAAATGGAACGTACTGCGGAATACTATACCAAGGAAGCGGAAATTTACGCCGCGTGGGGCGATACCTCGCGTGCTATCACCTCGCTGAATTTTGCTGTACACACTGCGCCCGAGCCTACCGCCGAATTGTACACAAGGCTCGCGGCGTTGCTTCGCCAAGACTACGCCGCAAACCGCGCCGAAATAGCCATACAAAAGGCACTCGCGCTTTCGCCCGACGATAACATGGTTCGATTAGAAAACGCGCGTATCAAAAAGGCACTTGGGCGTACGAGGGAGTATCAAGGGGTGCTGAATGAGGTTTTGAGGGGGTTTCGGGAGGGTTATCGGGAGGGGTAGTAAGGAATTTCTCCATGAAAACAGCTTGGACGGCTAAACACGCCAACCAATTTTTTCTTGTGATTATATGCCTGTTGGTTCTTGTGCATTTTGTGGTAGTCCCTATTTTTGTATTGTTGGATATACCGTATTTTGCGTGGGTTATGCTTCCGCAGGTTGTTTTTTTATTTCCTGCGTTGTATGTGATGTTAAAGCACGATATGTTAAGGCTTCGAGGCGATATTCCCACCAAAGGACAGTCGGGGAAAAGGGGCAAAGCCCCCTTTTTATATACTAGGAAGCTGTTAAGGCTTCGAGGCGATATTCCCACCAAGGGACAGTCGGAGAAAAGGGGCAACGCCCCCTTTTTATATACTAGGAAGCTGTTAAGGCTGCGAGGCGATATTCCCACCAAAGGACAGTCGGAGAAAAGGGACAATGTCCCCTTGCCGAATATTGTATTTGCCGTGTTGTTTGCGGTTTTGGCGTTGCCCATAGCGGCGTTCATTTCCGAGCTATCGGCGTATATTTTCCCCAACGATATAGGCGAGGTGCTGGCAGACGGTGCGGAAACGCTGGATTTTGCCTTTATGTTTGTGTTGTTTGCCGTTTTGCCGTCTGTTTGTGAGGAGCTGCTTTTTCGCGGCGTGTATTTGCACGGCTTCCGCAACACAAGCCCGATAAAGGCCTGCCTGATAAACGGCTTGGCGTTCAGTGCGGCTCATTTTAACCTGCACCAAGGCATATATGCGTTCTTTTTCGGCACGGCGGTCGCTTACATGGTTTACTTGACTGGCTCTGTTTTGATGGGCTTTTTTACACATATTACCTTTAACGGCGCGAATGTCGGCTTGGCGTATTTGCCCTTGGAAAGCCCCGAAGCGGCGGAAGTCGTTTCGGGCGGCGAGTTGGTCGATTTGTTTGTGATTGCGTTGGTGTGCGCGGTGGTTGGCTTGGTTTTGTTTCGTGAGTTTGTGGTGTATAATAAGAGAGCGGAAGAAGCCAAAGAAGCCAAAGAAGCCCAAAGCGAAGAAACGCAATCGGAAGAAACGCAAGCGGAAGAATCCGAAGAAACACAAAACGAGCGAGTTTTTACCGCTCCGTTTTGGCTTGGCTTGGGGATTGCTTTATTTGTGGCGGTATACTACTTTTTTATGTAGGAAATCTATCCCCCCTCTTTCACAAGCAACCCCCTATGCAATAAATCAATCCCGACCGCGCCGAGGGGTGCGGTAATTAAAATCGCCAAAACTGCGACTGTCAAAATTGTATTTCCTGCCGAGATACCCGCCGCAAGAGGAAGCCCACCGATACCCGCCTGTACGGTTGCCTTGGGTAAATAAGCCACACCGCAGAATAACCGCTCTTTCATAGTTAATCTTGTTTTTGCAAGACAGACCAAAACGCCTAAAAAACGGATTATTAAAACTGCGGCTATCAGTGCGGCGGCGGCAAAGCCCTCTTTGGCGGCGTACTCCATGTTTATTGTCGCTCCCACAAAAATAAATAGCATAATTTCGGCAAATACCCAAGCCTTTGAAAATTTAACCGCCATTTTATTGGCTAACCCCTCGCTTTTTTTAAGGAGCGTACCGCCCAAAGCCATTACCGCAAGCAAGCCCGACATGGGAATTGCCGCTTCAAGAGCGACAAGCAAAAACGCTGCGCTTAAAATAACCAGAGCCTTTACCGTATCGCGTATTTTGATTTTTCTAAAAAGCCAAGCTAAAGCTAGTCCGCACAAAATACCTGCGAGCAAGCCAACCGCAACGGTGACGGGAGCTTTAACAAGGCTAATAAAATTAAGCCTGCCGCTTTCAGACATGCCCATAAACGAGGTAAACAAGACAATAACGTAAATATCGTCAACCGAAGCGCCCGCCATAATAAGCTGCGGTATGCTTTTTTCCTTGCCGTAGCCGTTTTCCGTCAGCTTTATCATTTTGGGAACGATTATAGCAGGAGAAGCCGCGCCGAGAACCGCCCCCATAATCGCGGCTTCTAAATATGTTATATTAAAAAGCCGCGGAGCTATGAGTGTTGTTGCTATTAGCTCGAACGTAGCGGGAACAAAGCACATAAGCACGGCGGGTCTGCCCACCTTTTTCAGGGCTTCAGAATTAAGGGCAAGCCCCGCCCTAAGCAGGATTATAATCAGGGCTATTTGCCGCAAATCGGCTGAAATATTCAACAATTCCGGCGCGATTAGGTCAAGCGCGTACGGGCCTAGGGCAATGCCAGTAAGTAACATTCCCAAAAGCGCAGGTAGCCTTAATGCTCGCATTATGCCGCTTAAAATAAGGGCGCATGTAAGCATTAACGCAAGGCTAGGTAGCATAGCGGGAACACCTCTCTAACCTATTTTTTTAGTTTTTATCATATACGAATCAATATCAGCCGAAATCAAATTATAAAAGGCGTTTTTGTCGCTGGGGGTTAATTCCTTTATGCTTGACGGCGCGGGGAGTGCTTCCTTGTCTTTTTTGCACTCTAAAATCCATGTACATAATAAATCCTCCGCCATACTAAAAGCGTCCTGTAAATCGTTTCCATATGTCGCTATGCCGCCCAAATCTTCAAATATAACGGAATATTGCCCATTTTCTTCGTGATAAAAACAAGCGGGATATATATATTTCATGGTAGCAGCTCCCTCATCACCCCAAACACCCCTCAATAACCCCAACCAACCGCCTAGCCCACTCCCCAATCTGCCCCTTATCGCGCCCTTCGAGCATTACACGCACGACAGGCTCCGTACCAGACGGACGTACCAAAATCCGACCCTCGCCGTTCATTTCTGCTTCTATTTGGGCTTGACAGTCGATTATTTCCTTGCAGGTTGCCATTTCCGCCTTGCGCGCGTTTGGCACTGTTGCGTTTTCCAGTACCTGCGGAAAGATTTCCATAACCGAAGCAAGCTCGGATAGGGGCTTGTTTTTCCGCGCCATTACGGATAGTAGCTTCAACGCCGTCAATAAGCCGTCGCCGGTGGTTGTATGCCGCAAAAAGATTATATGCCCCGACTGCTCGCCGCCGAGCGAGTGCTTTTCCGCGAGCATTTTTTCTAGTACATATCTGTCGCCCACGTCCGTGCGGTGCATGGTTATGCCGTTTTCGTTGCAAAAACATTCAAAGCCTTGGTTGCTCATAACCGTGGCTACTATGGTATTGTTTGCCAACTCGCCGTTCTCGTACATGTCCAGTCCGCAAATTGCCATAAGCATATCGCCGTCAATTATATTTCCCTTGTCACAAACCGCCAACATTCTATCGCCGTCGCCGTCAAACGCCAAGCCCACGTCCGCGCCGTGCTTTTTCACATGCGCCTGCAAGCTCTGCATATGCGTGGAGCCGCAATCCTTATTTATATTTATGCCATTGGGTAGGCAATGCAATGGATACACAATCGCCCCGAGCTTCGTAAGCAAATACGGCGCGATTTTGTAGGTCGCTCCGTTCGCGCAATCCACGGCGATTTTTATTCCCCTCAAGTCTAAATCTACTATAGATAACAAAAATTCCGCGTAATCCTTTATCGCCTTGGGGTACTGGGCTATTTTGCCGACATTTTCGCCTATTGGGCGCGGCAATTCGTCCAGATTCTCGTTGATTAGCTTTTCTATTTCGGCTTCTAGCTCGTCAGGCAGCTTAAGCCCTTGGCGGTTGAAAAATTTTATTCCATTATCTGCCATTTCGTTGTGCGAGGCGGAAATCATTACGCCTGCGTCGAAGCCGTATTCGCGTACAATGTAAGCCACCGCAGGCGTGGGCATTATTCCTGCACAATGCACCTGCGCCCCAATCGAGCATAAGCCTGCCGCCAACGCCGCTTCCAGCATATCGCCGCTTAGCCGCCCGTCCTTGGCAAGCAGAATTTTTGGGCTGTTTCCCTTCGCAAGCACATAACCGCCCGCGCGCCCTAGCTGATAGGCGACCTCGGGTGTCAGCTCCTTGTTAGCCACACCGCGTACACCGTCTGTACCAAATAATTTAGCCATAGCAATCCCTCCATTGCGAATATACCACAGTATATGCGAATGAACAATAAAAGTGGAGCATATATTATAAGAAAAAGCGAGGTGTTTATATATGGCATACGAGCGAATTATTATGCCGCTAGAAAACGAAGCCGCAGGCTACGATTATAACGGGCAATCGCCCATGGGTCGCTGTATTCTGGAAGCCCGTGACGGCGCGGAAAGGATTACGCTACTGGCACAAGCCCTGAAGCCCCAAATACGCTACAGCGTATATTTACTTTTTCCGCGCCGCGAAAAATATGCAGCAGTACATATCGGAAGCCTAAACGCCGACACCAAGGGCAAGGCGGAAATGCGTAAGGCTGTGGAGGGCTTGGCTGGATTTGGGGTGGGTGAGGTGGCGGCTGTGGTTGTGGTTGTTGGGGAATTGGGGGGCGTGGGTAGTGGGGCGAGTGGCGGAGCAGGGAGCGAGATTATTACGCCTCTTTGTGGCTATCGCGAAAGGGCGTTTTCTTGGCGTGGACGGTTTTATTTGGTGGGTGAGGGTGAGAAGGTAGAGGTGGAACTACAAACCGAACCGCAAGCAGAGCCTGTAGCAGAAACAGAAACTCAAGCCGAACCGCAAGCAGAGCCTGTGGCAGAAGCAGAAACACAACCCGAAGCAGAATCAGAGCCTATGCCAAAAGTAGAACCACAACCCGAACCGCAAGCAAAACCTATGCCAAAACCAGAACCACAACCCGAACCACAAGCAGAACCTATGCCAAAAGCAGAACCACAACCCGAGCCACAAGCAGAGCCTGTACCAAAGGTAGAAACACAACCCCAAGCAGAACCTATGTCAGAGGCAGAACCACAACCCGAGCCACAAGCAAAGCCTGTACCAGAGGTAGAACCACAACCCGAACCACAAGCAGAGCCTACGCCAGAAGCAGAAACCCAACCCGAACCACAAGCAAAGCCTGTACCAGAGGTAGAAACACAACCCAAACCGCAAGCAGAACCTACGCCCGAAGTAGAACCACAAACCGAACCACAAGCAAAGCCTATGCCCGAAGTAGAACCAGAACCCGAGCCACAAACAGAGCCTACGCCAAAATCAGAATCACAACCCGAGCCACAAGCAGAGCCTACGCCCGAGATAGAACCGCAAGCCCAAGCAACGCCCGAACCACAAGCAAAGCCTATGCCCGAAGTAGAACCACAACCCGAGCCACAAACAGAGATTCCGCTAGAAGCAGAAACAGCAACAAAGCCACAACCCAAGCATATGTCCGAGCCAAAGCCTACACTCGAATCAGAACCGCCCCCCACACAAAAACCCAAAACCGCCAAAAAACCAAAAACCCCCTCGGCACAGCTACCCCCCACACAAAAGCCCACATCAACCCGCAAGCCAAAGCCACCTATCGCACAAGCAGGCAATAAGCCGTTGCATACGACAACACCGCACACCGACCAAGCACTCCCATGTTGTTCTACCGAATAAAGAATAAAAAATGTACAAACAGAACGCCGCACAAAGAGGTGTTTGTATCGGCACACTTTCCGACACAACACCTCAATCTCGATTAAAAAACCACTTATACGGCACAGCAAAACGGCGGAAAACACGATTTTTCGCCGTTTTGCCTATTTGTGGTTTTAAAATTAGTATAATCAACAGCAATAAAAAAGCCCCGCACAGCAACCCAACCACTGTGCGGGGTTTCTGCAATTTTTGTTTTGGCTATATTGTTCCCTGTAGCTTTACTTAAACATAAAACAAGTCAGTAAGATAAGCCGCAACAAAAAAAGCCCCACACAACAACCCAACCACTGTGTGGGGCTTCTGCAATTTTTGTTTTGATTTTGACTAGATTGCTCCTGTAGCCTTACTTAGGCATAAATCCAATCAGTAAGCCAATATGCGGCAGTAATACTCCAAACTCGGAACTGCAACTCGCCGCAATGGGGACACGCTCTCCAATATATTTGGGTCATATGCGAATCTGTAGAATCTCCGTCCTCTATTATTATGCCCTCTACTTCGTTAGGCATATCCGCCATAGCTGGCACAGCGAAAGAAAACGAAAACAAAATAGCAATAAGCAACATTAGGAGCTTCTTTTTCATACGTTACATTCACCCCTCTCAATTACCTCTTTATCTACAGTAAAAAACTCAATCTACTTCTTTTTTGCGAACAGGCAAAAAAGTGAAAACCTCGTTTGTATCGTCTAAATACTCTTTAACAAACTGCCCCTCAATATACAGCGAATAAGTACCGTCGCCATTATCAAGAATATAATTTTCTACAGGTATAAAAACATGTCCATAGTCATCAAATATTTCGTCAAAGGTTTCTTTTACGTCCGAAACCTCGGGGGCTCTCCACGTAGCAGGAAGAATAATAAACGAATAAGAAAACACAAACAACCCGATAAACAATATCCCATAAACCACATTCGTTATTATCCGCTTGGTAGGCGACGTATCCATTGTAGCTAACGCCGTAAGCCTATCCACTAGCTCGTCGTCGTCACTAATCACGGTGTCAAGCCCGCTGTAGTTGAAATCGTCCTCTTTTTCTTTCCTTGATTTATCCAACAAGAGGATTGCGTTGAAGAATGTGTCCACGCCCTTGCCCTTAGTTACTGCAAAGCGGTCACTTTTTAGCTCGTTTACAAAGCAGAAATTCTTTCGTAGCACGTAGGCGAGCGGATTCCACCAAAATACGTAACAAATTATATTTGCAATAAAGCCAGTCAAGTAATCCTTGTCTTGAATGTGCTTCCATTCGTGTAAAAGCACGGTACATAGCTCGTCATGCGGAAAATCAATCTTGGGTAGGATAATGTACGGCTTGACTGCCGTAGCCACCGCCACGCTAATGCCTGCGTTGCGATAGACACGAAAACGCTTATCCGAGCCAATCATTTCACCCAACAGCGACTCTGCGTACTCGTCCCGCTCGCAATGCTCGAACCAGTTTATAATCGAGCCGTGCCTGCCTATATAGGCGCGTAGGTAGCGAACGACCAAAACGACTGCTACAGTGACCCATGTGAAAAAAAGCACATTAACAATGTTGATAGATACGCCGAAAACATTATATGGTAAAAGCTCGTGCCGCAAAAAATTGTACACGGCGGGATAGAGCGTTTCGGACAAAATAATTAGTCTGGAAGGATATTCGATAACGATAAACATTCGCAAAACGCTAAGCACAACAAGCAACAATAGCGGAAAAATCGAAAACCTTATAGAAAACTTTAGCTTTCTTAGCAACAGACTTAGAACTACAAAGGAGCTGAACCACAACACACCCATAGCGAAAGAATAAAACGATACATAATTGTGGACGTAAACTCCCATTTAGGTCATTTGCTCCTCTTGCGCATTGCCTTCTTGTCTGACAACTTCTCTACAAGTATAGGAATACTGACCTTTACGCCCTTTTTCATTAAGGCGGCTACAGTTCTACTGATGTACTCCTCGGAGGTAACTAGAGGCTTGTAGGCTCTCGCGGTGTTGGTCGCGGTAGGCTTATGGTGCGGCATTATTACCGCGCCCTTTTTAAGTAACGTAGTCATAATAATGTATATGGAAGCATCTTTCCACGTCCGATTTTCCGAAAGCTCGATAATTTCGGCAGCTGTAAGCGCGTCCTCGCTACCCCACAGCACAACCATTATTTCCATTTCCTTGTTTGTCAACCTCATTATTTCCCCACGCCCCATTATAAAACAAGATATTTGAACCGCTCACGGATTCAACGATATGAATATTAGCACAGAATTTTACGCTTGTCAAATATTGATTTTGTTTTTTTATTTTTGTAATATGGCTACGAAATTCAACGATGTGAATATTAACATAGAATTTTATGCTTGTCAAATATTGATTTTGTTTTTTTATTTTTGTAATATAGTTGTAATATTTTTGTAATATTGTTGTGTTAAGAGTGCGGTTGTTGTAGAATGAAGCAATAGCAATCATTGCCCCAAATCAAACCGCCAAAGCCAAAATAAAAAACCCATGGGAGGTCAGTATGAAAAAACTAGCTCGCTTCACCCTATTCTTAATTGTTCTTTCTGCACTAAGCCTAAACGCCGCTTTTGCAGAGCCTACAGACCACGCCGCCGCAGAGCCTACAGACCACGCCGCCGCAGAACCTACCGCAGAACCTACCGCTACCGAAGAAACCGCAGACCCCACCGCCAACGACCCCACAGACCCCACAATACAAGCCTTCAACCTCACGCGGGTACACAACCTCACCGCTCCGCCAAACCGCCACGCAAACAACTCAACAAGCGGCAGAGTAAACGGCTTTGACTACGAGGCGTGGACAGACGACCGCGGCGCAGAGGGTATGCAGATGGAAATATTTAGCAATGGCTCGTTCACTGGCACATGGACATCTACGTACAATTCATTGTTCCGCGTAGGCAGAAGATTTCCCGGCCCTACTAATTCACGTCCTAGGCTAGATTCACTGGACACAATTTCCGTAGCGTACAATGCCACCGCGTTCACAAGCAACCGTGGGGCTACATACCTCACGCTTTACGGCTGGACGGAAAGCCCAATGATAGAATGGTACATTATTGACGGCTGGCGTAACTATGTGCCTAGCTCGTCCGCCGCGGGCTACACAAGCCACGGCACAATAACCGCAAACGGCGCGACCTACGATATTTTGACAAACTGGCGCGTAAACCAGCCCTCGCTATCAGGCAACGCGACATTCCTACAAATTTTCAGCGTTCGCAGAAACAGCTCGAACAGGCCAACGCCGATTTCCGGCACAATAGACGTGTCCGCGCATTTTGACGCTTGGTCGAAAATTCCCACGCAAACTCACTCTGGCACTGGCACGACCGCCAGCTTTAGCCCCACGGCTAGGCTGTACGAGGTTTCGTTCACAGTAGAAGGCTTCGGCGGCGATAGCCGCAGTACGGGTACTGGCGCGGTGGAATACCTATGTATCGTAAACGGTACGGACATTGCTTGTACAAATAACGGCTGTACGCATTGCGGCGGCGGCGGCGACCCCATTCCAGATACGCTGTGGACACCTGCGCTTGCTTCGGCGTTTTTTGAGCCAAGGGGCGCGACCGTAACGCCCACGGACAGTGGCTTAACCGTAAGCGGCCGCGGCACTGGCGAGCACGACCACAACAACGGCATATTTATAGACATACCTGCGCTGCGCGCCTTGTTTGGGGCAAGCAACCCGCCGCCCATTGTAATCCGCGGCACTGTAGCAGGTACAACCGCAGGGCGTTTAGACCTGCAAGGCACAGGCGTAAGCGCGACAGTTTCTACTTCTAATAGAAACTTTACAATAACCGTGCCAAGCTCCGCCGAAATAACCGAGCCATGGTCGGGCGCGACAAGCTACCCATTCCTAGGCACTGCCGAAGCCCTGCGTAACGTCAATTTTACTATAACGGACGTTACCGTGGCAGGTATTTCAGTGCTGGATTTAGTCAGCAGGGGCATCACGCCGCCGCCCACACAACGCGCGAGGCTTATCGTTCCCGAGGGGCGTGAGGCTGTGCTACAGCTTAGGGCGTTGGGCTTGCCTACTGGCGACACCTTGGCGAATACGGCTGGCTTGCAGACCTCGGCAGGCGGCGCGATAGACGTACACACCATGGGAAGCGGCATTGTGCGTGTTTCCGTGCCTGCTGGCTCGGGCGGACATTGGCGCGGCGTGGATATTCTGCCTACTGGCTATGCGAGAAACAATACCGACCCGCCAGGCACTTCCCAAGCCCCTCTATACCCTGCTTCGCAAACGGTCGAAATCCTGCCAGGCGATGTAATTAGCGTGCTAGTGACAAATCAAGGCACTGCCGCGAACACGATTTCCATACAGGCTGGTTCTTCCGCCGCTACCGCAAACACTGTGGCCTCCGCAAGCGTAGCCGCAGGCGGCAATCATACGATTACGTTCACGGTAACGCAGGACATTCTCAATTTAATAAGCTCCGACATGACCTCCTCACGCCACAACCACCTACGCATACGCGGCAACCAAGTAAGCACAACATGGTTTATACACGATATTCTTATTCACAGGGCAATACCCGAAAATCCGCCCGACCCTACAGACCCAGTAATATTCTGGAAGCCCGATAGGCGCATTACCCCCGCAGACCCCCTTGTCACGCAAATGGGTAACGGTAATCACCTGCTTAGGCTGGAAATTTCTGACATAAACCGCGCGAGAATCGCCAATAGTACAGGTGACGGCGTTTTGCGTTTTTCCTTTAGCCCTGCGTGGGACACGTCACGGCGGATTTTGGCGTGGACGGATTTATCCTCGTACCCGACGCAGACCATGACTAGCGCAGGCGGTACTACCGCGTTTACGCCCGAGGCTGTATCGCGTGAAAATATCACGTTTGCGACCTCGTCCAATATCGCCATGGGCGACTATGCCGCCACAGGGCAGGTACGCATGACAAATTCGTTCGGCAACGGCACAACGGAAACGGAGCTTGCTATACCTCGGGCGTTGCTTGTGTCGGGCGGTGTCACGGCGAATTATATCTATGTAATCTTGACCGTAGACATAGGCGGAGGAACTATTCCAGGCTCTAACACCGCCGAGGGAACAGACCGCGCCACTCGTGCAAGCAACAACAGGCTTAACACCGCGCGCGGCAGTATGGGCGCGGCCGCTCCTTGGGCGGAGCGTGACGTTATTTCGCAGGCTTGGCTAGACATTAGCTTTACCGAGCCTACCACCTACGAAGTGACCTTCAACCTAAACGGCGGTACGCACACAGGCGGCGGAAATCTTACGCAGACTATATCCCAAAACGCAGCGGCTACCGCGCCTATAGCGGAACGCAGCGGCTACGTGCTTTCATGGGACACTTCCTTTACTAATATAACCAGCAACACCACCGTTACCGCACAATGGCTTAGACTAGGCGCGGTTTCCACAAATGGCTTGGGTGCGGTATCGTCCGCCGATGTGGTATGGCTCGCGCGCGCGATTGCAGGTCATGCAGGCTTTACGTTGCCTGTGCCGTCAAGCCCGATGTTTGCTGTGGCGGATTTGAATGGTGATGGGGTTGTTAATGCGGCTGATGTTAGTGCTTTTATGAGGTGGTTGGTGTGGGGGGCGTAGCCCCTTTTCACCGCTGTAGTGTGGTGGGAATGTCGTCACGAGCCTTTAGTGTGTAGGTATTGGGAATGTCGTCACGAGGGGGCATAGCCCCTTTTCACCGACTTTTTGTTGGTGGGAATATCGTGGCAAGCCTTAACGGTTTACTATAGTTTAGAAAGCATAGTACACGGATTTAGCGGATTTACGCAGATTTTCGCGGATTCTTTCGGACTTAGCGGATTTTCCCACGAGCCAATCCGCGTAAATCCGTGGAAATCCGCTAAATCCGTGTTTGATTTACGCATTTCGGCTTCGTGCGTTTGTCGTGTAGATGTGTTGAAAATTGATGTTATGCGAGATATAATGAGGGCGTAACAACAGGTTTAATGTATAAGTTGTTTAAACTAAAAACCGCACATGAAAAATCGCCAAAAAACGAGCTAAAAAATCGAGTTAAAAAAACGAGCTAAAAAAGCAACGAGGTATAAAAATGAAAACACCCCAAGCACCCAAACCATTCAAAACCACAAAATTCAAAATCCCCACCATGCTTAGCTTTGCCCTTGTGGCGGTGCTTATTTTTGCTGTTGTGCCTATAGCGGTGTCGGTAATTATAAGAAGCACGCGCTACTATTCTTTGCCTATGACAAGCTCCTTGGGCTGGCTATTGCAGGAAATACCAAGCCCGACACTTGGCGATGAGTGGGCGGTGCTTGCTGTGGCGAGGGCAGATGTCAATCATGCGGAATGGTACTCCTTGTACATGTCTAACATGGAACAAATAGACACCGAAAATTTAAGCCAAGCGGACAACGCTCGTTTAACTCTTGTGTTGACTGCTTTGGGGCAGGAAGCCCCCGAATGGCAATTTATACCGTCAGAGAATGTAAGCGACAATATTATCATGCTTCTCGCGCTTAATGCCAATGGCAAAATGGAAGCAGAAGAACACGCACAAACAGAATCACAATCCGAATCACAAATAGAACCACAAACCCAACCTAGCCACTTCATCACCGCTATCCTAACCGCACAACACCCCTCAGGCGCATGGGCAATAGGCGAATGGCAGGACGTAGACACCACGGCTATGGCTATTCAAGCACTTGCACCGTACTACGCCGAACGCGAGGACGTTACACAGGCGATTACCGCCGCGCTTGAATGGATTGACGAGCAAGATATTTCCAGTGCGGAAACGTACGCGCAGCTGATTGTCGCATTCGCCGCTATAGGAAAAAGCCCGCGCGAGTATGTGTACAGTATGCTTGAATACTACGATAGCGGCGTGGGCGCTTTTACCGCCGATGTGTGGGACATGGACGAAAACGGCGAATGGCACGTAAGCGGCCGCGCGGCAAACAGGCTTACCACGGAGCAAGCCGCCTACGCGCTAGTGGCGTACGACCGCTACCACCACCACAGAAACGCGCTGTATGATATGAGTGACGGCTTTTTTGGGCTAAATCCCATTCCCGAGGGCATTCCCAAGCCGCCGCCTCCGCCCTCCGAGCAGGCGCGTGCCACCGCTTCCGTGACAATAAGCGAGCTTAACGGGATTACGTTCTTTTCGGGCGCGGTAGAGGTCACGTCCGGTGCTTCCATTTATGATGCGCTACTGGAAACAGGGCTAGATATAGGCGCGCGCGGCGGTTATGTTTATTCCATAGACGGGCTTGCGGAGTTTGACAAGGGCCCGACCTCTGGCTGGGAATATCGCGTAAATAGCCACTCGCCGCAAGCGGCGGCGGATAGCATAAGGCTACAGGACGGCGACGACGTAGAATGGCTCTATATTTACGACCTAGAAATCGACTGGCAAACGGCAATGAACACCTCGCTAGACTGGCTTGATGAGAATTTTGTCGGCGATTGGGACTGGGCGGCGTTTACACTGGCGAGGGCAAACCGCGCTTCGCAGGAGCAGGCGGGGCAATGGCTCGAAAGCATGGAAAGCCACGCCTTGCGAGGCTGGACGGATTATCAGCGCGTTACTCTCGTGCTTACCGCCCTAGGAATGGACGCGGCGGCGTATAACGAACACGACTATACCTTGCCATATAAGGAATTTATTCCCATAAACGAACGCGAGTATATCAACCAGACTACAAATGTAGACATATTCGCGCTTATGGCGCTCGACTCGGGCGAGTACGAGGGGCAACGCGAGCAATATATCCAAAGCCTGCTCGATACTCAGCACGCGGACGGCTCGTGGGGCTTGACGGCACAGGCCGAGGGAGATATTGATATTACTTGCATGGCGATACAGGCGCTCGCGCCGTATTATGGGCGTGAAGATGTCTGGGCGGCGGTCACCATGTCGCTTATTTGGCTACGCGGACAGGAAGCAGAAACGCCCGAAACCGCGGCACAGCTTATTCTCGCGTTTACGGCCATAGAAACCAACGCGGCAAGCCATGTGGAGGTCTTGCTACGTTGGTACGATTTGGAAAGCGGCGCATTTAAAAGCCCGCACAGGACTAGTTCGATTAACGGAATGGCTACACAGCAGGCGGCTTACGCGCTTGTTTGTTATTGGGAATTGGTAGAGCAATGAGGGCATTAGCGTACAGTATCATTTTCATGCTGCTACTTGTCGGCTGTTCGCAAGGACAAGCCCCTGAGGGCGGACTTACCGCAACCCTTAGCGTGACAACCCATGACGGCGTGATTTTTCCTGCTACGGAGGTAAATTTCCGCGAGGGCGAGTCTGTTTTTGATGTGCTTCAGCGGGAAATGCGAACGGCAGGAATCCACATGTCGGCGCGGTTTGTTCCTATTACTAACACGGCGTACGTGGAAGCAATCGCGAATGTTTACGAGTTTGAACAAGGGGCGTTGTCGGGCTGGACTTATCTCGTCAATGGCGATTCGCCGAGCATAAGCGCGTCGTCGTATAGCTTAACTGACGGCGATGCGGTAGAATGGGTGTACACTCGTGAACGGCTATAATCCCTATGTATCACTGGCGTTTTTTGCGGCGGTGGTTGGCTTTACTGTGTTTATTATGAACCCTATATTCTTGCTTATTTCGCTAATATGCGCTGTTTTGTACGCTTGCTTGCTTACGCCGTTGGGAAAAATTGCCAAATACTTGTCGCTTGTACTGCCGCTTGTTGCAATTACTGCCGTTATGAATCCGCTATTTAACCATAGGGGCGTGACAATTTTGGCGTATTTGCCTAACGGAAACCCTGTTACGCTGGAAGCCGTGCTTTACGGCATAGCGGCGGCGATTATGCTCGCGGCGGTCGTTACTTGGTTTTTGTGCTTTAATAAGGTTATGACTAGCGATAAATTTATTTATGTATTAGGCTTTAGCCCTGCTTTGGCGTTGGTGCTGTCGATTACGCTTCGTATGCTGCCGCGTTTTAGGGCGCGGCTCAAGGAAATCACGGCGGCACAGGCGGCGGCTTCGCCGCTTGTAACCTCGGCGGAATATCGTGACAATTCACGCAACGTCACGAAGCGTAGTTTCTTAGCACGTAAGAAAAATAGCGTAAAAAAAGCAATAAAAATCCTATCCATTCTAATATCATGGACATTAGAGGACTGCATAGAAACAGCCGATAGCATGAAAAGCCGCGGCTACGGCTTGCGCCCCCGAACGAGCTTTTCTATTTTTACGTTTACGCGCCGTGATGTGTTCGCGCTAGGGTATATCGCCCTTTGTGCGGTTATTATTCTCGTGGGGGATTTTGGGGATTTCCCATCGTTTAATTTAGGCGGCGGCAGGGCGTTTTTGGCGTTTGCGGCGTTATGCCTGCTACCGATTCTTTCTATTATAAGGGAACAGCTCACATGGAAATTTTCACAATCGAAAATCTGACATTTTCATATCCAAACCAAACCCCCACACTCGCGGACATTAGCCTAAAAATCGAGCGCGGGGCTTTTGTGCTAGTGTGCGGACGTACAGGTTGCGGAAAAACCACGCTATTACGCCACCTAAAGCCTGCGCTCGTGCCGCATGGCGAAAAGCGCGGCGCGATTTATTTCGGCGGCGAGCCGCTTGCCGACCACTGCGAAAAAATCGGCTTTGTTATGCAGTCGGCGGAAAGCCAAATTGTGACAGACAAGGTATGGCACGAGCTTGCCTTTGGCTTGGAAAATCTTGGGCTTGACACTGCCGCGATACGCCTTCGCGTGGCAGAAATGGCTAATTATTTTGGCATACAGACGTGGTTTCACAAGCCTGTGTCGGAGCTGTCGGGCGGACAAAAGCAAATTCTCGCGCTCGCGTCGGTTATGGTAATGCAGCCTGCCGCGCTTATTTTGGACGAGCCGGCAAGCCAGCTAGAGCCTATTGCCGCCGCGGAGTTTTTTTCCATTTTGGCGAGAATAAACAGGGAGCTTGGCGTGACGGTAATTATTTCCGAGCATCGCCTAGAGGAAGCTCTGCCGCTTGCTTCCCAAGTAATAATAATGGAAAAAGGGCGTATTATAGCAGACGGAACGCCGCAGGAAAGCGTGCTTGTGGGGCAATCGTTTATGCCGCCGCCTGTGCAAATTTGGGCGCGGAGCGGACGGCGCGGGGCTTGCCCGCTCACCGTGCGAGAGGGTGCGGCGTGGCTTAGCACGCAGACCGTTAAAATGGAAGAAATTCCCATTAGACAGCATACGCAGGGCGAATGTGCGTTGAGTGTCACGGATTTGTGGTTTAGGTACGAGAAAAACGCGCCCGATGTAATCAAGGGGCTGTCGCTGAAAGGCTATTACGGCGAAATTTTAGCCATAGTCGGCGGCAACGCAACGGGAAAAACAACCGCGCTGTCGCTAATCGCAGGGAGCAACAAGCCCTACCGCGGAAAAATCAAGGCGGACACGCAAATATACGCCCTGCCGCAAAACCCCAAGGCGATTTTTACGGAAAAGAGCGTTGGCGAGGAATTGCACGCTACCTTGTCGTTTATGGAAATTACTGGTGAGGAAAAGCGGCGGCATTTGGCGAATGTAGTCAATATATGCGGCTTGGAGAGCCTGCTAGACCGCCACCCATATGACCTATCGGGTGGCGAACAGCAACAAACGGCGTTAGCTAAGCTGTTATTGCTACGCCCTAGAATTTTGTTATTGGACGAGCCGACAAAGGGCTTGGACGCAGAATACAAGCGGACTTTGGGTAAAATTTTGCGTGGGCTTACGGCTGAGCTTTCGGGGGCTTCCACTGCCATTATTTTGGTGAGCCACGATATAGAGTTTTGTGCGGAATATGCGGATAGGTGCGCGTTGTTTTTTGACGGCGGCATTGTTACAGAAAATACTGCGCAGAGGTTTTTTTGCGGTAATAATTTTTATACGACTAGTGCTAATCGTATGGCTAGGCATGTTTTGGGTAATGCGGTTACGGTGGGTGATGTGGTGTGGGGATTGGGTGGGGACGTGGGAACGACAAGCCCACCGACAAGCCCATTACAACCGCATGAACCGCAGAATCCTGTAGATTCTTCCGTTTCAAAAGAGATTAAACACGGATTTTCACGGATTACGCGGATTTTATCGGGCTTATCGGATTTTCGTGACTCTCGCAACGAGCCAATCCGCAAAATCCGTGAAAATCCGTTAAATCCGTGTGAAGCCCTTGAATCCCTTGAATCGGATTTTCGTGGCTCTCGCAACGAGCCAATCCGCAAAATCCGTGAAAATCCGTTAAATCCGCGTGAAGCCCTTGAATCCCTTAAATCGGATTTTCGTGGCTCTCACAACGAGCCAATCCGCAGAATCCGCGAAAATCCGTTAAATCCGTGTTTGATTTTCATGCTCACCATTCCCATAACAATCTCCCTAGGCATACACCTCGCCCTGCATTTTAATCTAATTTCCACGCTAATTATTTTCCAAGCACTCTTGCCCTTCGCGCTTGCGTTCGAGGGGCGTAAGCCCAAGGCGCGCGAGCTGGTTATTGTCGCGGTATTCTGTGCCATAGCGGTGGCGGCGCGGTCGGCGTTTTTTATGTATCCGCAGTTTAAGCCAGCCATTGCGATTGTTATTATCGCGGGGGTCGCACTAGGCGGCGAGGCGGGCTTGCTTGTCGGCGCGATGACGGCGTTTGTCAGCAACATGTTTTTTGGGCAGGGGCCGTGGACACCGTGGCAAATGCTCGCCTTTGGCGTAATCGGCTTGTCGGCGGGGCTTGTCGGGCGTTGGCGAGCTTTTAGGCGAAGCGTACCGCTTGCGATATTCGGCGGTATTGTCACATTTTTTATTTATGGTGGTATAATGAATTTCGCGAACGTAATTATGTATCAGCCAAGCCCCACAGCCGAGATGTTTATCGCCTCGTATGCCGTGGGCTTGCCCTTTGACATAGTACATTCCGCCGCTACGGTAATATTCCTAATAATTACATCACGCCCACTACTAGACAAAGTAGAGCGAGTGCATGTAAAATATGGGGGGGGCATAGCCCCTTTTTCGCCGAGGGGCATAGCCCCTTTTCACCGAATGACGGTGGTGGGAATGTCATCTCGAAGCCTTGACAGCGTGTGAGAGGCGTATGAAGCCAAAGGGCGGATTCCTTATTTCAAAGGGGGCGTAAATTCTGGACAAAAATACGGAACAGAGGCTTAAATACACAAGCGAAAAAATACAAGACGAAGTCTTTCCCGACGATATTAGCTTAATTCAATTAGCGGAAAGGGAGTATGCCCAAGGCGAAACCATTTCCCATAATGACAGAAAATGGAAATAAGCGGCTTAGCCGCTTGAATTTTCGGCAACCGCTAGTGACAAGCCGCACAACATCACGAGCAGTAGCTTCTTGGCAAATAAAAAAAGCCACCATTGAATGGAGATTGATACCATGAAAAAACTATTTTTACTAGCAAGCATACTTACCTGCATGTTCATTTTTTCGGGCTGTGAAAGCCCGACCATTGAGGACGAATGGCACGAACCAGAGATTAAAGAACCAGTAACCAACGAAATGGAAATATTTATTTTCGGCATAGGCAGGTCTGATGCCATTCTTATTACTACGGAAAATTATACCGCGTTAATTGACACTGGCGAACGGCAAAACGGTAGCGAGATTGTTCGGCATATGCGCGAAAAGGAAATAAGAAGAATAGACTATTTGATTATTACGCATTTTGATAACGACCATGTGGGCGGCGCGGCGGACGTAATATCCGCTATGAATGTAGCCAACGTCATTGTGCCAAACTATGCGAGAGAGTCTACCAATGTTTCGCTTTTTAATTCCGCCTTGCAACGCAAGAGCATTGTCCCCACTGTTTTGACGGAAACAATGCGCTTTTCGCTCGATAATGCGGAGTTTTGGGTCAATCCTGCGTCGTTTAGGCCTGAGGAATACGAGGACTTTGAGGACGACGACGACGACAGCGACGACGACGACGATACCGCCGTCAGGCGTTATAACGACGACGAATATTCCATAGTCGTAAGCGTAACGCATGGCAGGAACAATTTCCTGTTTACTGGCGATATGTCGCGTTACCGCTTGCGGGAAATTATGGAAAACGAGGATATAGCAGACATAGATTACAATTTTTACAAGGTGCCGCGCCACGGACGGCGTTACAATCGCTCGTTGCGGTTTATACGCGAGTTGCAACCGCGCTTTGCGGTTATCACTGGCTTCCACCCAGACGACGAGAAAAAATACCGCCCAGAACGCCCTGCGAATAATCGCATAATCGAAACGCTGGAAGAAGAAGGCGCGGAGATATTTTTTACTATGACTACTAGCGTTTATGCGATAAGTAACGGCGAGAGGCTTTCGGTCAACTATGTGAGGTAAAAATAAATGTCCCTTGTATTCCTAATCCTAGCCATCACCACCATCTGCTTTGCCATACCGCGTTTCCGTTCCGACCTCGTGGCGTTATGCTCGTTGCTTGCGTTGTTTTTGACTGGCGTTATTTCTGTGTCGGAGGCGTTGGCAGGGTTTTCCAGTACCGTTGTTATTATGCTGGCGGTGCTTTTTGTGGTGGGCGAGGGCATTTCGCAGACGGGCTTGGCAGGCAAGGCAGGCAGTCTGCTTGTGAAAATTACCGGCAATAGCGAATTTAAGACTTTGGTTTTTATGCAGCTGCTTGTGGCAATCATGGGCAGCTTTATAAGCAATACAGGCACGGTGGCTATTCTTATTCCCGTGGTGGTTAGCCTATGCGCGAGGGTAGGCGTACACCCTAGCAAGCTGCTTATGCCGCTTGCCTTTGGCGCAAGCATGAGCGGCGCGCTTACGCTGATTGGCACCGCACCTAATTTGCTTGCGCGTGACGCGTTATTAAGCGGCGGCTACGGAACGCTGTCGTTTTTTGATTTTACGCCGATTGGGCTTATTGTGCTGTTTACTGGAATTATTTACATGTGGCTTGTCGGGCGGAAAATGCTTGACAAGCCCTTTGAGCAAAAGTCTAAAAACGCCGACACAATAAGCGTTTCCGAGCTTCTCAACCATTATAAGGCCGACAGATTACTGCACTGTGTCAATGTGCCAGCGGATAGCGAGGTCATAGGCAGAGCGTTAAAATCACTGCAATGGGCAAGGCTTTACAATGTAACTGTTTTGAAAATACGCAAGGCGGAAAAGCGGTTTTTGGCGGCGAATCAGCAGGTTTTGGCGTTGCCGTCCTCTGTTCCCGAGGCGGACGATACGCTGTTAATTTATGCCACTCGCGCGGATATGGATAAATTTTTGGCGGAAACAGGACTTGAATTGCTTCCGCGTGATTCGGTGGAAAACCTGCATATACAGGACGAAAATATCGCGGAAATTATTCTCACACCGCAATCTAGCCTTATAAACCAGTCGCTTAGAGATGTCGCGTTTCGTGACAAATACGGTATTACTATTTTGTCGGTAAAGCCGCGCAACATGGACGCGAAAATGCCGTTGGCGCAAGAGCCGCTAAAATACGGCGATTCCATGCTTGCGTACGGTCAGTGGAAGGACATCGACCTGCTGGCAAAGGAGCGCGGCGAGCTTGTCGTAATTTGCCACAAAACGACCGAAGCAGAGGTATTTAAGCCGTTGCGCGCCATTTTGGCAGGCGCGGTTTTGCTCGCTATGGTGGTTATGCTCGTGCTCGACATTATTCCTGCGGTAATGACAATTTTGGTGGCAGGCCTGCTTATGGTGCTTACGCGCTGTGTGACAAGCACAGACCGCGCCTACCGCGCCGTAAACTGGAATGTCGTGGTACTCATAGCCTGTATGCTGCCTATGGCGACCGCACTGGAAAATACTGGCGGTGTCACATTTATCGCAGACAGCATAATCAACACGCTCGGCGACGCAGGCCCGCGCGCCATAATGCTTGCGTTATACGTGCTTACCTCGCTTTTTGGCGTATTTATAAGCAATACCGCCACGGCCGTGCTGTTTTTGCCTGTCGCGCTGATTACGGCACAGCAGATGGGCGTTAGCCCTCTGCCGCTTGTAATGGCGGTGACGTACGCTTCCAGCATGTCGTTTGCTACGCCTGTTTCCACACCGCCCAACGCCATGGTTATGGTCGCAGGCAAGTACAAATTTGTTGACTATATGAAGGTCGGTATTCCGTTGCAATTTTTGGTGGGTACTGTGGTTTTGTTGGTGTTGCCTGTGTTTTTTCCGTTTTGATTTTTGAAGGCATGGAACGCGGATTTTTTAAAGGCAATGGAACGCGGATTTCCGCGGATTTGGCGGATTTGCGCGGATTTTGTCTGGCGCGTTTTTTTATCCGCGTAATCCGTGTAAATCCGTTAAATCCGTGTTTGATTCCCTTTAAAAACCTACGTTATCCGCGTTCCTTTAGTTTTGAATAAACGCAAGAAAAAATCCGCGAAAATCCGTTAAATCCGCGAAAATCCGCGTGCCATAATCTTTAAAATCCATGTCCCCATGTACTAATCTAGGGAGTTGAACCTACAAATTGGAACAAAATAAATTATTCGGCGGAATACTAATCGCCAGAATGGACGATTTAGCCAAAAAAGCCGTAAAAATCGGCTGTGCCGCTTCGCGTTTTCTTACGCCTGCCGAAGCGCAAGCAACCATGAATTATTTCAAACGCAGACAAGATGTAAACGTCGTTTTTGACGGCGGCTACGAGGGCGCGGAGCGTGTACGCGCCGTTTTTTTGAACCCCGACTGGGGCGAATACGAGCGGAAAGCCCTTTTTTGCGTTATGCAAATTCACGCCGCGCCGCAGGACAGCGTGGGACACCGCGACATACTCGGCGCGGTCATGTCGCTTGGTGTCGAACGCGCCGCGATTGGCGACATTATCGAAACGCCCGCCGCGCTTATTTGCTTGCCCGAGCTAGGCGTATATATCGCCGAAAACCTCACCAAGGCAGGAAACGCCAGCATTAGCCTGACGGAAATGGAATCGGAGCTGTCCGCCAAGGCAGAAAGCTATTCTACAAAAACCGACACTGTAGCCTCGCCACGGCTCGACACCATAGTAAGCACGGCGTTTGGCATGTCGCGCGGCAAGGCGGCGGAAATTATCGCCGCAGGGCGTGTAAATTTGAATTTTGAGCCATGCACCAAGCCGTCAAAGGAAGTAGGCGAAGGCGCGGTTTTGTCCGTGCGCGGTTTGGGTCGCGCGAGGCTGTTGGAAATAGGTGGAATGTCGAAAAAAGGGCGGACTTTTATTAAGGTGGGGGTGTATCGGTAGGGTTATAATAATTTGCAAATGTGATAATGGGTATGATATAATTTGCAAATATTGTGGAATATTGGTATTGGGGTGGTGGAGTATGCTAGCTTTATTGAAATTTATTTGCAAGCATAAGGAATGGCTTTTTGGTGGTATTGGTGTTACTGCCATTTTGGCTGTTCTTGGGGCAGGTTGGACAGTTTTTAGGTTAATTTGGGCAGGTATTAAGTGTCTTATAGAAAGTGAAAATAAATATGGATTAGTTATTGCTGTTGTCATTATTGTTGTTGTCCTTGTTGTTCTTATTATTATTGTCGTTACTGCCATTTGGTTAATTCGAGAATTTATTAAATATAAAAAAGAGCTTGATTCCCAAAACTCCACACCGACTTTTAATCCACCACACGACACTGACAACACCCCTAGCAACGACATACACCACATAACCAACGCTACCTCCACCGCCATAACCACCCCACCACCAAAACCAAACAACAAATTCGCGCACCGTGACGAAGAACTCCGTCAACTCCGCGAAAAAATAACCCAAACCCAAAAGCTCGCACTTATCAATGGCTTGGGCGGTGTAGGCAAAACAACCATAGCCAAAGCACTATTTCACCAACTAAAAGAGGAAGCCAAATATACACACATAGCATGGATAGAATACCAAACAAGCCTAAAGGAAAGCCTACTAAAAGCCTTTACGCTCTTTACCGAAATAAACGACCCCGACACACGCTACGCCGAAATACTAAACTTCATAACCCTTGCAGGAAAAAACATCATTATATTTATTGATAATGTTTCCGAAAATGCCAACGACCTAGGCTTTTTAGAAACGCTAGATGCTACCGTAATTCTCACGTCACGGCGAAAAAAAATCGGAAACTTCGAGCCATTCCCCATAGGCTTTTTGGACGAGCCACAATGTATCGACATTTTTTACAAATACTACGACCACGACAAAAACCGCAAGCACGAAAACATAGTAAAAACACTGGTAAACTATGTAAAATGTCACACGCTGTCTGTAGAGCTACTCGCAGGTGTGGCTAATGAGGGCGGTTATAAATTAGAACAGTTTGCAGAGGATTTGGAAAAAAGGGGCTTCTCGTATTTCGAGCTAGAAATCGAAACCGACCACAACCAAAACAAAGACCGAAACAACAAACAATCAACAACCATAGCCAAGCATTTGGCAACGCTATTTACACTATCCGCAGAAAAAGCCCCCAAAACCAAAAGACTACCCACAACCATAGCCAAACCTTTGGCAAAGCTATTTGCACTATTCGGGAAGAAATCCCGTAAACCCGAGGGACTACCCGAACAACTACGCATACTAAAAAACCTAGCCATTTTGCCAAGCGTACCCCTGCCAAGCGAAATAAAAAAATGGCTTAATTGCAATGTAAACGACCTGCAAAGGCTTGTCGCTATAGGCTGGCTTACCGCCTCCGAGGACGGATACTATATGCACCCAATAATAAAAGAATCTATCACGCTACAGTACGGCAAGCCGTCATATGACGATTGTGCGGAAATAATAGACTACATGCAGGGCGAGGAATATATAAAACTCACCGCCCCTTATGCAGAATCGCACTTTAGGCTTAGTCTAGCAGAAGCCGTAATGGAGCAGTTTTGTAATGTGGAAAGAGAAGAAGTTAGTACACTGCTTAATGAGATTGCGTTAAAATACAAAGACTACGGAGAGTATGATAAGGCGTTACACTGGTACGAAAAAGACCGAAAAATCAGCGAAAAAATCCACGGCACAGACCACCCCATCACCGCCACCACCTACAACAATATCGCAGGAGTATATGACAACCAAGGCAAGTATGCCGAAGCCTTACACTGGCTTGAAAAAGCCCTCGGCACAAACCACCCCGATACCGCCGCCATCTACAACAATATCGCAGCAATATATGACTCCCAAGACAAATATGACGAAGCCTTACACTGGCTTAAAAAAGCGCGAAAAATCCACGAGAACGCCCTAGGCACAGACCACCCCGACACCGCCTCCGTCTACAGCAACATCGGAGGAATACATGTATATCAAGGCAAATATGACAAAGCCTTACACTGGCTTGAAAAAGCCCGAAAAATCCACGAAAAAGCCCTAGGCACAGACCACCCCTCCACCGCTCAAACCTACAACAACATCGCCGTAACACATTACTGCCAAGGCAACTATGCCGAAGCCCTAACGCTGTTTGTCCAAGCCTACCGTATCCGCCTTGAAAAACTAGGCGAAAATCACCCACATACAAAAAACACCAAGGAAAACATGCGTAAACTCTACACCGCCCTCCACGGCAACTCCCCCGACTTCGACCACTGGCTATCCACCCAGTTATAGCCCCACCCAGTCTGTTCCCCACCGCCAACTTCTCGCTATGTACACGTACACCCACAGCCACCACAGCCCCACCCAGTTTACTACCCACCGCCAACTTCTCGATATGTACACATACACCCACAGCCACTACAGCCCCACCCAGTTTACTATCCACCGTCAACTTCTCGATATTCACACGTACACCCACAGCCACAGCCAGTTTGTTGCCCACTGTCAACCTCTCGATATTTACACGTTACACCTACAGCCAGTTTGTAACAACATGGTTTTGTAGGGGACGGATTTATCCGTCCCGACCCCCGCACGTTCGTCAATTTGTGGCAGGTTACGTCCCACCAATTTGGTACGTGGTAATTGTGGTGCGAGGTGGTACGTAGGTAAGGCGGTCAACGTGCTAACCTCGGGGCGGATAAATCCGCCCCCTACGTCCGCCGCATTGCCGCATGTTTTGGTTTTGCGTTACCGTCCGTCCCGATACAACAGTGTCCGTCCATTCGCAACAAACAACACCGTCAAAACAGAATCATGGCTTTTGCAGGGGACGGATTTATCCGTCCCGACCCCCGCACGTTCGTCAATTTAGGGCAGGTTACGTCCAATCAATTTGGTACGTGGTAATTGCGGTACAATGTGGTACGTAGGTAAGGCGGTCAACGTAGCAACCTCGGGGCGGATAAATCCGCCCCCTACAATTAACCGTCATCAAGCCCACGCCCAAGCTAAGCCTAAACCCACGACAAACGCACGAACGGCAAAAGCGTATAACTCCCACGGTTTCAAAAAGCGATTAAACACGGATTTAGCGGATTTACGCAGATTTACGCGGATTTTTTCCTGCGTTCATTACAAATCAACGAAACACGGATTTACTCGAATTTTCCCACAAGCCAAACCCACCAAACCCAAAAAACCCGTATAAACCCTCAAACCCCACAAACCCCACAAAACCCACAAAACCCACAAAACCCAACAATAGCCTTACACCCAAGCTATATTTTTTCTAAAAAAGAGTATACTAACCTCACGTAAATTTTAACTCCACATAAGGTTTAACCTCACGTAAGTTTTAACTTCACACAAGGTTTAACCTCACGCAAGGCAAAAAGGGAGAGGTGGGCTTCGGTGGATATTAACTGCACACACAAATGTATTTACCAGCACGAGGGGAAATGCACATTGCGAGAGCTTAACACGTTTACGCAAGCTACTTATTCACACAATAACAATGACTGTCCCTACTATAGCTATACAATATCAACAGGCTAAGGGGATTTACAATTAAATCGCCATGAAAAGAAAAACAAAGCCCAACATGTTTTTCTTTTTTTGTGTTATTATGTTATAATAAAAAAGTATGCAAAAAAATATAATAAGGGGGCATCAACCATGCCAAAGGCAACATTAACAAAGAAACACATAAAAGAAGGCGTGATAGAACATCTACGCACCACGTATCGCAAGACAATTGCGACGGCGAGCAATTCGCAGATTTACAACGCGGTGGCTATGACGATTAGAGATTCTATTTCCGACAACTGGATTAACACGCACGCGCAGCTAGAACAGGACGGCGCGAAAACCGTCTACTACTTATCTATGGAGTTTCTCATGGGTAGGTTTATGGGCAACGCTATTTTGAACCTTTCGCTTACCGAAACGGTAAAGGAAGCACTGGACGAGCTAGGCGTTGATATTAACCTAGCGGAGGAATCTGAGCCAGACCCAGGGCTTGGCAACGGCGGCTTAGGCAGATTGGCGGCGTGTTTCTTGGACTCGCTGTCTACGCTTGGTTATCCTGCCTATGGTTGTGGAATAAGATACCATTTTGGGATTTTTGAACAGCATATCGAAAACGGCAGACAAGTGGAAAAGCCTGACGATTGGCTAAAGCACGGCGACCCTTGGGGAATTAGGCGCGACGAATACGCACGCGAAATAAAATTCGGCGGGCGCGTGGTAGCCATAAAAAACGACAGCGGCGACTATCACTTTGACCTAGAGGACTATCAAAGCGTAATGGCAGTACCCTACGATTATCCAGTAATTGGCTATAACACAAAAATGGTAAACACCTTACGCCTGTGGGACGCAGAGCCTTTGAACCGCTTCGACCTGCAATCGTTTAACCAAGGACAGTACGAACGCGCCGTGGGCGAACAAAATTTGGCGAAAAGCCTTTCATCTGTTTTGTACCCTGCGGACGACCATGTTTCGGGCAAGGAGCTGCGCCTACGCCAGCAGTATTTCTTTGTTTCGGCTACCATTCAGCGCGTACTGGAGCAGTTTGAACAACGCCACGGCAACGATTTTTCCAAGCTGTCCGATTACGTGCAGTTTCAGCTAAACGACACGCACCCCACGCTTTCCGTGGCGGAGCTAATGCGCGTTTTGCTTGACGTTTATTACATTCCGTGGGACGAGGCATGGGAAATTACACGCAAAACATGCGCGTACACGAACCATACCATTTTAAGCGAGGCGTTGGAAAAATGGCCTGTGGAAATATTTAGCCGCTTGCTGCCGCGTATTTACATGATAGTGGAAGAAGTAAACAGGCGTTTCTGTGCAAACCTTGTCGAATGGTACGGCAACGACCCCGAAAAAATACGCAAAATGGCAATTTGTGCGGACGGCCTAGTTCGCATGGCACACCTCGCCATAGTGGGAAGCCATTCCGTAAACGGCGTGGCAGAAATTCACACGGACATTTTGAAAAAAATAGAGCTTAAAGACTTCTACGAAATTTATCCCGAAAAATTTAACGCCAAAACAAACGGCGTTACGCCGCGCCGTTGGCTCGCGAAATGTAACCCCGGGCTTTCCAGTCTAATTACAAAAAGCACAGGAAACGAAAAATGGATTTCCGACCTTTCACAGCTTTCCAAGCTAAAGCCGCTCGCCTCCGATTCGGCTTTCCAAGCGGAATTTATGGGCGTGAAGCACAATAACAAGGTCGCGCTTTCCAATTATTTCCGCAGTGAATACGGTATAGGCGTAGACCCCGACTCGATTTTTGATATTCAAGTAAAACGCCTGCACGAGTACAAACGCCAGCTGCTCTGCGTTTTCCACATCATAGACATGTACAATATGCTAAAAATGAACCCTGGCGTAGATTTTTGGCCGCGTACGTACATGTTCTCCGCCAAAGCGGCGGCAAGCTACCACCGCGCCAAGCTCATTATCAAGCTAATCAACTCCGTGGCGGAGCTTGTGAACAACGACCCTGCTATCGACGGGCGTTTGAAGGTGCTGTTCCTTCCCAACTACCGCGTTTCGCTCGCCGAAAAGCTAGTACCCGCCGCCGATGTCAGCGAACAAATTTCTACCGCTGGCAAGGAAGCAAGCGGTACGGGCAACATGAAATTTATGATTAACGGCGCAGTGACAATAGGCACGCTAGACGGCGCGAACGTAGAAATGCAGGAGGAAGTCGGCTCGGACAATATCTTTATCTTCGGAATGACCGCCGAGCAGGTACACGCGCTGTCAGTATCTGGCAATTATGCGCCGTGGGACTTGTACAATATGGACTTCAATATCCGTAACGTACTCACGACCCTGATTAACGGAACGCTAGACCCCGACCATAATCTATTCCGCGAAATCTACGATGCTATGCTTAACGGCTACGGCGGCGCAAGAGCGGACGAATACTACGTCTTGCAAGACTTCGCCGCATACAAAAAGGCGCAGGAGCAAGTAGACCTCGCCTACAAAGACCCTGCCCGCTGGGCAAAAATGGCAATAATGAATACCGCTTGCTCGGGTAAGTTTTCCAGCGACCGCACAATCAAGGAATACGCGGACGAGATATGGAAATTGAAGGCTATAAAGGTGAAGTAATAGGGTCGGCTGCTTTCCCCTGCACCTGCCGACATTGAGAATTTCCCGCGAACGAATCCGCCAAATCCGCGAAAATCCGTTAAATCCGTGTTTCACAAATAGAGCAGCAACGATTCTATTCATATTTAACACGGATTTTACGGATTACACGGATTCTTTCCACGAACGAATCCGCCAAATCTGCGAAAATCCGTTAAATCCGTGTTTTACCAAATGTCATTGCCGTTCCATAATATATGTAGTAAAAGGGGATATAGCTATGCCTACAGTAAAGCAAAAACTAAAGAACTTATTAGCAAGCACAATACTAATTTTCACCGCCCTTGCGTTCGTGGCAACGCAACCAGTATTCGCAGACCTGCCTGTTTTGTTTGGCTATACCGACCAAGACGGACAGCTTGTAGCCACTGCATTTGACGGCTTCCCTATCTTATTTGGCGATGCCGACCAGGACGGCTGGCTTGCATCTCGCGACATGGTAGTGATAGCTCGCGCCGCATTAGGCGAGCAACAGAACGAGAACGTAGACCTACGCGCGGCAAATGTAACTGGAAGCGGTAATTTGTCAGAAGATGACGTGCGCCTCTTGCTTAAAGCCTTGCTGAACGATATTTCGCTTGTTCCGCTAGGTATAAGATATAACGCCTTAACAATCCTGCCAGTTGACCTACAAGGCGAGCCAGTCTATAAAGCAATGGTCGAAATTTTTATAGACGGAGTAAAAACCGTCCGCCATATACAAACAGGCGTACTCACCTTAGACATACCAGACGGAAGCGCGGTAAGGTTTACCGTCCGCTGGGAAAACATGTTTTACAACTCGCCGCTGTTTACCTTTGAGCATGACGGCGGTGCAATGGTGCTAATGGTGACGTTAGACGAGCTTGCTATTTCCGAAGCAACCCTGCGCGAATACGCTACATGGCAGTTTTATTTCAATGATGTTGACGGCTATGTACAAGACAACCTAGGCTTAAACCTACAGCCAAAATTTGACATGCTTTCCGATTGGCAAGTGTCGGAAAGCCTAGTAAACGAGGCTAGGTGGCATATAATCGACCAGATTTTGAGTGCGTTTAACGAAAGCGGAGAAATAGAAGCGTTTAGCGAAAATGCCGTTATAAAGGCATTTGGCGAGGGCGAAAATGACGACGAAAAGGTATACGCCATGTTCTTGGGCGGCCCTAATGACTACGATTACGCCAAGTCAGCAGTGCTTGAACATTCCATACACATGGCTACAAACTCCGTAAACCGCCAACCACATCTTAATCTAGCCGAGGAAGCGGAGTATATGTTTGTGGCACATTATATTGATGTAAGTAGTCCTTATTGGGAAACAGGCAATATAGGCGCGTTGCTTAATGGCCCCTCTATGGTAAATGTTTTATTAACAAACTGGATGACAAATACAGACAGGCAAAATTATAGGCTGTATATTGACCATACAGGGATAGCGGAAACCATAGGCAGTATCGGCGATATGGCAGATTATGCTGTTTCGGCGTGGGAAACGACAAATGACCTTTTTAAAGGTAATAAAAGCCTAGGGTTAGGGCAATTTGACACGGAAATCGCCACACTTGGCTATCAAATGGGGGTATTAAGGCTTTTAGAAGAAGCGGGAACAAACGCAGGGCAAGCTCTAACGATAGCAACAGGAATACTTGCTGACGTATTCGGCAATCCCTCTGACAATGCGGCGGAAAGACTTTCCGATTTATTCGACAGAATAGTAATAGACCCAAACTTTGCGGAGCTGTTCCCGAGCCGTCCAACACTGGAGTCGGTAGCTTCTAGTCTAACCACAATTCTCGCCTCCTATCTTTTAACGGGTACTATTGGGGTTACTCCCCTTGCTATTGGCGCAATGCTGACAAAATTTGCGTTCAATTTTTACTCAAATACGTATCAGCACGTTAGGTGGCTAGTTCTGCGATACACATTTTCTAGCCGTCATGCGCTTAGGCTTATGGCTTCTATGGATATGTCTAGCGTTCCGCTGTCCTCAAGGTGGTCGCCCCCATTTATGGTTGCTATGTCACAAGGAGCGAAAACCTACGAGCCGCCCGATATAATAGCAAAATGGGCTAGTTATGCGGAAAGTATGGTGCAATAATGGGGATTAGGGAAATATTCTTGGGTTCTTTAATGCTGACACCCATAATACACTTCAGTGCTTGGATAGCTAAACTTAAAGCCCATCAGCGAGGAATGGAATTTTTTACGGACAGAATACCATGGTATATACTGTCACCTATGATATTTGTGGGGTTGTTTATTGCATTATCAGTCCATACAAGGATAAATCCCCCCTCACCACCAGAGATGTCCGAACGCACACAATATGTACTAGAACGCATAGACAGATTACGCGACAATCCCTCGTCAACTCTAATACTAGAGGTAATGCTCGATTGGCTCGTAATAGACCAAGCCCAACATGATGCCATGCTCTACGATTTGGAATTTGTTAGCATGGTTAGAGCTGTACCCCCCGAATTTTGGGCGGAAGCCCATGTTGGGGAGCTTATGGACAAATTTAATCTATTCGCGAGAACATTCGCAATAACTCCCGAGCCGTGATATGCGAGGTATTACAATGCTGACAAAATTTGCGTTCAATTTTTACTCAAATACGTATCAGTACGTTAGGTGGCTAGTTCTGCGATACACATTTGACGGTCGTCACGCTCTTAGGCTTATGGCTTCTATGGATATGTCTAGCAGTCCACTGTCCTCAAGGTGGTCGCCCCCATTTATGGTTGCTATGTCACAAGGAGCGGAAACCTACGAACCACCCGACATAATAGCAAAATGGGCTAGTTATGCGGAAAGTATGGTACAATAATGGAGCGGATAATCTGGGGAGCGTTGCTTGCGACTGGAGTAACACTATATGCAGCTTGGATAAATAAACATAGGGATTTGTGGATTGGTAGAGCAACCATTACAGACAAAATACCGTGGCGTATACTGGCACTGATAATATTTGTAGCGTGGTTTATTATATTGTCAATCTATACCTTGGTTGCCCCTCAACCCTCAACGGGAAGGGACGAACGCACACAATATATAATAGACCGTATGGATTGGTTACGTGACGAGCCATCTTCCACGCTAATACTCGAAATAATGCTCGACTGGTATATAATAGACCAAGCCCAACATGATGCCATGCTCTACGATATGGATTATATCCGAATGTTTTACGACATACCCCCCGAATTTTGGGCAGAAGCCGACATTGGGGTAATTATTGACAAGTTTTACCTATTCGCGAGAACATTCGCAATAACTCCCGAGCCGTGATATGCGAGGTATTACAATGCTGACAAAAGCAATAACTCCCGAGCCGTGAAAGGTGTTAATTCCCATGAAACCCACACATCTAAAAAAACTACTAATAAACACCATAATAACACTGCTCCTCTTGTTTGGGGTAGCGGTGTTATTTTTGCGTGTTGTTATGCCCTATGTGCGAGAGGCCTTTGGCGGACTAGGGCGCGGAAATGTAATCGTGGAATTTCACGAGCATTATTCCTTAGACGCGTCTGTGCCGCAGTTGATTTTTGATAGCCAGTGGCTGCGGCGTGAGGCTGTGCCTATTGTCGAGCTTGGCGGCACAGAGCCGCAGGTTTATTTGGCGGTCAGCTTTGTGAAAAACAATATCGACCCGTTTATTTTTTGGGACGAATACGCCGAGGCGCTGTTTATTTCTACGCTTAGCGATATGCTGGAATTTTCGCTGGACAGCGAATTTTATTTGCATAACGGCGTGTATAAGCCGCTCGCTACGCCTGTTTTTGAGAGAAACGGCGAGCTTTATATGGCGGCTTCCTTGTTGCAAACGCTGTATCCGCTCATTGTGCGGCTAGAGCAGGCGAACAATATCGTAATCGTTACCTCTGCGGACGAGCCGCAAACAATGGCGCGCATTTCTTCGCAAAACGCCGCCGTACACTATGGCGCGGCAAGCAGACAAATAACGGCGAGGCTAAACGAGGGCGACGAAATTGTCGTTTTCCCAGGCGAATTTGACAATAGCGAAAACGAGGACAACCGCGACTATGTACGCGTGCGTACAATGGACGGGCTGTTGGGCTACATGCACTACACAAATATACGCGACCTAGACACCGCGCCGCCCCTGCAAGGCATAGAGCGCGAGTGGCTTTTGGGCGATTATATTAACAATGGCGTACATCACGCCAAAATTTGGCAGGGCGACATGCCTATCAATGTCACTTGGGAAGCGGTGTATCACGTAGATGCTAATGCTTCGCTTATGCAAACGCCCTTGCACTCTAGCCTTACGGCTGTCGCGCCTATGTGGTTTCGCATAAACGAGGACGGCACTGGCTTAGATTCTGTGGCAAGCAAGGCGTATGTAGACTGGGCGCATTCGCAGGGCGTGTTGGTGTGGCCCATGGTTTTTGACGTGTGGTACACGCAGAGCCGCCTAATGCTAACAAGCAGGGAAGCCCGCCGCGCTGTTATTGAACAGCTCGTTGCGTTTGCCGAGGCGTACGAATTGGACGGAATAAACATAGACTTTGAGCATCTTTCCGCCGCGGAGGGCTTGTACAAAATACAATTCCTGCGAGAGCTTGCGATTCCTATGCGGCAACGCGGCATAGTGCTTTCCGCGGCGGTAAAGGTTCCCATTGCCGCGACAGATTTCTACAGGCGCGATTTAATTGCCAAAACAGTGGATTTTGTTATGGTTATGGCATATGATGAACACTGGGCGACCTCCCCCGATGCAGGCCCGAACGCCTCCCTGCCCTTTGTTTTGCGCGGCGTGGAAAATATGTTGTTGGAAGTTCCGCAGGACAGGCTTATTCTGGGCGTGCCGTTTTATAACCGCGTTTGGCGTACCGTTCCCGCCACAGGCGAGGTTACGCATTTCCGCGCGATTGGCACAAATACCACGCGGGCGTTCTTTGAGGAGCATGGCGGCACATGGCAATGGGACGAAATCAACGGCGTGTATTTTGGCGAGGCTTCGGCGTACCACGAGGGGGAAAGCGTGGTTTTCCAGGTGTGGCTAGAGGATGCGCGCTCCATGCAGGAAAAAATTAACATTTTTAGCGGCTACAATTTGGCTGGCGTAGCAAGTTGGAATCGTATGTTTGCTATAGACGAGTTCTGGGAAATTTTGGCGAAATATTTTTAGGGGGGTATAATGGAAAATCATTCCTCAATTGAGCAAAAAATCAAACGCCTTGCGGCACATGGGGCTATTTTTGCGTTTATTGCTTCTATTGTGTCGATTTTTGCGGCTTTTATTTTGGCGGAAATGGAAATGGGGCTAGCTCTGGGGCTAGTTATCGGGCTTGCGGTCGCTTCCGCGGTCGTTCTAGTCGGTTACATTACAATTAACTCAACGGCAACGGCGTGGACGGCGGAAATAAAAAACGAAGCCGCGCAGCTTACCACAGCTGTGTCGGCGATTGCCGAGGGCAATTTTTCCGCAATGCTTACTGATTCGTCCTCGGAGCTAGGGCAAATCGGCGAGGCGTTGGCGCAGCTTATGACGGTGCAGAGGGCTTTGACAAAGGACATGGAAGCCCTTTCGCGGCGCGGGCTTGACAATGGCGAGCTAGTAGACGAACGGCAGTATTCGGGCAATTACCGCGACATGGTAAAGGGCGTAAACAGCCTAGTCACGGACTGCACGGCGGCGGCGGCGACAATAACTGAAGCCCTGCGCGCGTTAGCCAAGGACGATTTTTCCCTGCCATATTCTTACAAATTTGCGGAGGCGGGGACGGCGGTACAGGAGCTACGCAAGAAGCTAGAGGCAATGGGGCGCGAGCTACGCGACGCGGCAAGCGTGGCGGAAAAAGCGAGCGCGGAAGCCGAGGAAGCGCGGACACAGCTAAGGACTGCGAGGGAAGAAGCCGAAAAAGCGCGCGAGGAAGCAAACAACGCGCGGCATGAAGCCACTACGGCAAGAAACGAAGCCGCCACAGCGCGGCGCGAGGCCGAGAGGGCGGCGCGCGGGCGGATTGTTGCAGATGTAAGCCCTCGGACTTCGTTTTTTAAGCCTAAGGCGGTTGTAAGTCAAGTAAGCCAAGTAAGCCAAAGCGAAAGGCCTACGCTTAGGGCGGTAGCCAGTGGCGTGAAAAAGGCTGATAGTGTGAAAAAAGATGACGGTGCGAAAAAAATTGACAGTGCGAAAAAAACTGACGGCACTGCCCCTGTGATTAAAAGCATAAAGGTGTCCGCGCCATCGTCGGCACATATATATGATTCTCGGGATTTTGGGAAGTATTGAAAAAAAACGATGGAACGCGGATTTTCGCGGATTTGGCGGATTTACACGGATTCGTTCTTGCGTTCATTAAAAACTAACGAAACATAGATTGCGTAGGTTTTTAAAAGGTATTAAACACGGATTTGGCGAATTTACGCGGATTTACGCGGATTGGCTCGTGGGAAAATATATCGCCGTTTAGTAATTTACGCGGACAAAATCCGCGTAAATCTGCGTAAATCCGTTAAATCCGCGTTTAATCGCCTTTTGAAACCGAAGAAGCTACACGCCTTTGCCGCTCGTGCCTTTACCGTGTTTTTGTAGGGGCGAGGCTTGCCTCGCCCGAGGTATGCACGCAACCTCAAGCAAGGCAAGCACTGCCATACAAAAAACCTTGCGAATTAACATATGCACGTAACCCCTCGGGACGGGCAAGCCCGTCCCCTACAGAAGCCTTACGGAATGGGGATAAAAAAACAATGATTGGACAGAGTATCAAACTGGGAAAATATGACTGGCGTGTACTTGATGTACAAGGCGAGAACGCGCTTGTAATTACTGAGGATATTATCGAGCTTCGCAAATATCACAATTGTGAAGCCCCCATAACATGGGCTGACTGTGATTTGCGAGCATACTTGAACGGCGAATTTTTGGAAGCCTTTGAGCCATGCGAGAGGTCAAAAATCATAAGCGTAACAAACGAAAATCCAAACAATCCATGGCTTGGTGTTGATGATGCCGTTTGGTTTTACGGCGAGATTTTAGGGGTTGGCGGTAGGGACACCGAGGACAGCATATTTTTGCTTGGTATCAATGAGGTATGCAAATATTTTGGAGAAAGTGCCGATAATTTGTTGTACAGAGGGTGGCAGGAACACTGGGTAGAGGGCGAACACTGGCTCGATGATGAAAATAACGGCAAGCGCATGGCAAAATATAACAATCAATACTGCGGCTGGTGGCTTCGCTCACCGGGCAGTCGCGGAAACAACGCCATATATGTCATTGAAAATGGTGTAATCTATGTAATCGGAAACGATATTGATTTAGCTCGCGGTGTTCGTCCCGCGTTATGGTTGAGGGTATGAATACACAGGGACGGCAGGATTATTTCAAGGCTTGCCGCGTTAGGAGCTGCTTATGCCAGATTTTTCAAGTGTCGAACACAAAAACAACGATACTGTGCTTACCAACACGCGCTTTTTTGATTTACGCCAAACCTTGGACAATGGACAGGCGTTCCGTTGGGTGAAAACTGGCGAGTCTAGCTACAGCGGAATTGCTCATGGGCGGCGGTTGGATTTACGGCTTGACGACGGTGACGGCGGTAACGGTAGCGACTTGGTGATAAAAAATTGTTCGCCGCAGGAATTTGATACTATATGGAAAGAATACTTTGATTTCAACCGTGACTATGAAGAAATCCGCTTGCGTTTAGGGGGGGCATTGCCCCTTTTCTCCGACTGTTCCGTTGATGTTTTGCGTTCAACGCAAAACATCAACTTGGTGGGAATGTCGCCTCGAAGCCTTGACAGCTCCCCAGCAGAAAAAAAAGAGGCATTGCCCCCTTCCCCCGACTTCCTCACCAACGCCGTAACCTTCGCCCACGGGCTACGCCTTCTAAAGCAAGACCCATGGGAAACCCTAATATCATTCATTTTAAGCCAAAACTCGAACATTCCGCGAATAAAAAAAATGGTGCAAGCCCTATGCGAAAATTTCGGCGAAGGGCTGCCCTGCGGCGGATTTGCGTTTCCTACGCCGCAAGCCCTTGCCGCGCTTAGTGCTTCACAGCTCGCGCCAATAAAAAGCGGCTACCGCGCGCCGTACATACTAGATGCCGCGTGCCGCGTTGCAGGCGGTGAAATCGACCTTTCCGCCATGGAAAATCTTTCCTCTGACAAGATTTTCCGCACACTGCTTGCTGTCAAGGGCGTGGGCGAAAAGGTGGCGGAATGTGTGCTATTGTACGGCTTTGGGCGTGTGGAGCGTTTTCCCGCAGATGTCTGGATTAAGCGCGTGATGGACGAGCATTATCCAAGCGGCTTTCCGCAGGAATTTTGGGACATTAGCGGTATCGCACAGCAATTTTTATTTTATTTTGCTAGGGAGGCAAAAAATGAGAAATGAAGCGTTTAAGGAGCAGGAAAAGCTATCGTTGATTGAGGTGCTTATCGAGCTGCCGTATTTTATCGCCGTTGTGTTTATGGCTATTTTTAGCGGTTCTTTAATCCTTATACTCGATGTGTTTGAAACGGCGGGAGTTATCGCGCAGTCGGGCATGGCGTTTGGGCTTTCGCGGAAGCTACGCGGAAGCGGCGCGTTTCAGTATGATTTCGGCATGGGAAAAATCGAGGCGTTCGGCGGGTTTATTTCCGCTATACTGCTTTTTATGGGGCTTATAATCGTGCTTGTGTTTTCTATCGGCGAGCTGCTCGCGCCAAGCCCTGCGGGCGATATACTGCTTTGGGCGGTATTTTTAAAGGTGTTTTGCGTTGGGCTTGCCGTTTGGCTTCACATAAAGCAGCACAAGGCGGCAAAATCAATCGACAGCAGCTTTATGCAGGCGAATCTCACAAGCTCGGGCAAGGTTCTTGTCTTTGATACCGTGGCACTCGCCACTATTAGCGTTTCGTATTTTTTCAGAGAAATCCCCTATGTAGAATATGTCGAGCCGATTATTTGCATAGCCTGCGTTTGTTGGTTTGCGGTCGTGGGAATAAAAAATCTGAGGGCGATAATTCCAGAGCTGCTTGACCGAACGCTGGGCGAAAAGCAGCAAATGCAGATTTTGAAATGCGTGACGGAAATATCTGGCGGAATTGCGGGCTTTGGGGGCATACGCACGCGGCGGTCGGGGCATTTAATTTATATAGATTTGTTGGTATCATTTGACAGTGACGTTCCGTACGGGGAAATATGCGGCTTGCTCGCAAAATTCGACAAAGCCGTAAAAAACGTACTGCCAGACAGCATTTCGGCGGTCGTGATTAGTACGCCTCGCGATACTGCCGCCGTATGACAAGACCTGTTACCATTGACGATAAGCAACGCTTTGAACAGTGCCGAAACGAGCTTTGCAAAAGACTGGGAAATTACATTTCGGATTTATGCTTTTCCAGTGTGCTTGCGTGGAGCGAGAGTCTGAGAACGCGCTGCGTATTTGTTGGCGATTTCTGTTGTATTTCGGTAGAATTTGCGGGAAAATGGTACCAATATGCGCCGCTTGGCTCGCTTGAGGCATACGAGAGCTTTTTGGAAAAAATGTATCCGCAGGAAGAAATCGAGCTGATTATGGTGTCCGAGCAGCTTTTGGCTGTACTGCGAGGACTGAAAAATTACCGTGTCGAATATTCATATGATGCGGCATACAGCGATTATTTGTACGAAAATGCTTCGTTTTTGAATTTTCTCGACAATGCGGACAACCGCTATGATTATAACCATTTCGTACGCAACCACGCGCCCGATTTCCGCTTGATTAACGAGCTTAACAAAGCGGACTGCGTAGAGGTCATGGACAAATACTGGTGCGCAGGGCGTGACTGCGGCGGCTGTCACTTCGGCTGTGAGCGTAAGGCTCTGCAAAACGCGCTCGCGTATTTTACGCCGCTGGGGCTGTGCGGCGCGTTGGTATACGCCAAAAACGAGCCGATAGCATTTTGCATAGCCACGCACCTAAGCCCCGAGGTAATTGCGTATAGCTTCCTCAAAGCGGCGCGCGGCATACGCGGCCTGCAAATGTATTTGCTGGCTTCCTTTGCATGTGAAGCGCATAGGGAGGCAGCGAGGGTTAATTTTTCGGAGGATATGGGCATAGAGGGTCTGCGGTCGTTTAAACGGCGGCTGGCTGGGTTTGTTTTGGTTTGTAAGTATAATGTTGTTTTGCGGCGGGGGAATTTATAGCTATTTATATATACACAAGGCATATTAAACCACAAAAAAACCTGTAAATTTTGAAAATTGGTAATTGTTGCCTCTAAATCAAGTCGCCGTGGAATTAGTTTTGCCCCCCTGTCAATAACTTTTGATTATGCCGTGCGCAATACCCCTTGCAATCCCTGCAAATATCGAGTATACTTTACTGGCGTGGTAAAAGTTAAACACGCCTAATATTTAGAAAGGGGATGTACTGGTTTCGACGGGGATTTTGAAAATAGAGATAGCCATTCGCAGAGGTTTACTGCGTAAACAAACCAACCCTTTTAAAAAGAAACGACAATAATAATTATACTTTAGCGGCCGCTTAGGCCGTCGTCGGCTTGGGAAGTCCTGCATACCCAAGACCCGGCGTCGATATGCGGGGAACTTTTCCGCCCGTAGCTTTGAAGCGGTAAAAGATTAAAAAGCTACCTGACCCTTTCGCGTGTTGGCTCGCGTTGGCGAAGGGAACGTGCCCGTTAATGGCGGGCAACAAATAAACCAACTGTAATGGGAGAAGTCTTTATCTATGAATCTTCGGACAGGGGTTCGATTCCCCTCATCTCCACTTCAGACTTTAATATCCAAACACCGCCAACCTATATATTCGTTGGCGGCTTGTTTGGAATCGTGCTTAATCGCATTGGTACGCTGTCAAGCTACGAGAAACATTAGATTTATCCTAAAACCAAAAAACATGTTATAAGTAAGAGAATGACTAATGAAAAAAGGCAGTCATCACTTTTAGAAGAAAAATATCAAATAATATTCGGAATAATGAAGCCAACACTCGATGCAGTGCTTGCCATACTTGAAACTGCATCTAAGGAGATGCGGAAAAAAGGTGGTAAAGTACGGAAACTGAGTGTCCTTGATATGCTCGTGATAATGTTGTTATATTATCACGACTACCGCACAATGGAAAACATTGCCTTCGATTATGGGGTGCATAAACAGCGGGTTTGCGGGGAGTGTTGATTAAATAATTATATCATCGGAAAATGCACAATCTTGCTTTTAAGGATAATTTTGCAAATAATTATTTAATCAATACTTCTGGTTTGCGAAGCGATTGTTTGAGTTGAGCAGGTTTTTGATAAAAGACGGCTCTTTTGCACTGCCCTCAAAACGAGAGCTAATAGACGAAAACATCACTGTTTCAATCGCAATAATTGACGTACCCGAATGAGAAACCGAGCGTCCAAAGCACAAGCAAAAGGAGTCTTATTTTGGTAAAAAAAACGGCATACGATGAAAGACCAGCTTGTAATAAACGGTGAAACGGATTAAATTATTGGGGTTCACGAGGAAAAAAGGGGCGGTACATGATTTTGAAATATTCAAGAGAAGCAAGTACCATTTCCGGGAAGATATTTCGCTGGTAGGTGATAAGGATTTTCAAGGGTTAAAGTGTATCATTCAAATACATTAACACCGTACAAAAAACTTAAAAACGGCAAACTAACCGAATACCAAAAATGATTTAATTCCCAAATAGGTAGCTATAGAATTTATATCGAAAATATAAATCTCCGCATAAAATGTTTTAAAATACCCCAATATCGCTATGGAAACAAACATAAAAAACACTTGTTGCGTTTGTCGCTTATTTTAGGCATACACAATTTTGAATTGCGGTTTTAGGATAGGTCTATTCCTCTTGCAAACGCCGCTTGTTTGTGTTATTACATTGTCAGATATTAAATATCAAGCAATACATAAAGATTGTACATCTTCGGGATATAAAGTGTGATATAAAAACCAGACGGGGGATTGAAATGAACGCGACCAATGATTTTGATAAAGCAAAAAAGGAAAACTTAGAGACAGGGAATTTGGAAAATGAATTTCGCGAATGGATGAAATTACCAAGAAAACCTGGCGAGGAGACTCATGCACAAAAGACAATCGCAAATTTTATTAAATGGCTAAAAAAAAATTTTTTGCAATGTAAAGACATCAAGTTAGATGTGACGAATCTGTTTTATATTACACAGGAGCAAGCGTTTTCAGAAACACGGACGAAAATTTTGAGTTCTTCGTTTTTTAAAGAAAAGACAAAACCACAAAACAAAAAGTATTTAAGAAGCGCTATGAGGTATTATAGTGATTTTTTAAAAGATCGAAATTCAAGTGTAAGTTTTGTGCGTAGCGATGATGAAACTACTCGCCCCGAGCTTCAGGAAGCATTATACGAGAGGGCGATTACTCCGTTAGAACCGTTCAACTACACACCCTACACAAAGTCTAATTTCCTTACCGAAGTCTACATGACCGCCGAAAAATACGACGACATCGCCGCCCTGCTTAACCGCAAGAAGAACATAATCTTACAAGGTGCGCCCGGTGTTGGAAAAAGCTACCTTGCAAAACTGCTTGCCTACTCACTCATTGGGTTTAAGGACAAAGGTAAAGTAACTACGGTGCAGCTTCATCAAAGCTATTCCTATGAGGATTTTATCGAGGGCTATCGTCCTAATGAAAACGGCGGATTCACGTTGAAGTGCGGAATATTTTACGAGTTCTGTGAGGAAGCAAGGAACAATGATGGTAATTATTATTTCATTATAGACGAAATCAACCGTGGCAACCTCTCGAAAATCATGGGCGAGTTAATGCTTCTCATCGAGTGCGATAAACGTAGCGAGGAATTTGCTGTGCCGCTTACATATTCGGACGAGCCGTTTTATGTGCCTGAAAATGTTTTTATTATCGGCATGATGAATACTGCCGACCGCAGTCTTGCTATGCTTGACTATGCCCTTCGCCGACGATTTAGCTTCGTCCCGATTGAGCCAGCGTTTGCAAATTCAGATTTTATTAAGTATATAAAGAAAGACGGTGAGGCGCTTGGCGAAAGAATAATCGCGGAAATGACCGCTCTTAACGTAGATATTAAGAAAGACCTAGGAGCAGGGTTTCAAATCGGACACAGCTATTTTTGCAACTGCGACGATATAAACGAGCAATGGTATGAAAGCGTGTTGAAATACGAGATTTTGCCATTACTTGAGGAATACTGGTTTGATAATGAAAAACAGCATTCAAAATGGATAAAGGGGTTATTATCTGATGAGAAAAATCCCGATTAAAAACATTTATTATATGCTTGCGTACGCCTTTAACGCGCTCAATCACAGGGACTATGAAAAGCTACAGGGCGAGGATTTTGAAAATATCTACGATTTGCTCGCTTCTGTCCTTGTTCGTGCGGTCGGCAGTCAAGTCAAGATGGGTTTGCATCGTGAATATATCGAGGAACAGGCTACTCTTTCGGGCATCAAGGGCAGGATACAGATAAACGAAAGCATAAAGGCGCAAGCCTTTATCAAAGGCAAATTGATTTGCTCGTTTGACGAGCTTGACCATAATGTTTTGATGAACCAAATAATCAAGACGACGTTTATTCATTTGACGAAGTGCGAAATGCTAGACCCGAATGTCAAAAAGAATATTAAAAGTCTTATGCTGTTTTTTACGGAAATTGATACCGTTGAATTGTGGAGTGTTGCTTGGGACAGCATAAAATTCAACCGAAGCAATAATAGCTATAAAATTATTATTGATGTTTGTTATCTTGTTTTCAAGGGATTGCTCGTAAATGAAAGCGAAGGTTTTTTGAAATTTGCGACATTTATTGAGGACAGGCAGATGTCGCTCCTATATGAAAAATTTGTGCTGAACTTTTTCAAGACAGAATGTGCAGCGGAGGTTGATGCAAAATCTGAATTTATCGATTGGTACATCACAAGCGGCGAATCGCTTAGTCTGCTCCCGAAAATGAAAACCGATATTTCGCTGTACAGTAAAAAAGAGAGTAAGCTACTCATTGTCGATACAAAATTTTATCCCAATGCCTTGCAGGCAAATTTTGACCATAGGACATTTATTTCGGGGCATATGTATCAAATATTTTCGTATGTTCAAAACAGCAGATTCTCCAGTGATGTAAGCGGTATGCTACTGTATCCCACGGTTGATTATACTATTGACGAGTGCGTTGAAATAAGCGGTAAGAATATATATGTTAAAACCTTGAACCTAAATCAAGACTTTGAATATATACGCAAAGAATTGATGGGCATTTGTAATGCTGTCATAAAATAATATTTGATTAAGGTGCTAATCATGCCAACCGGAGAACAGTACAAAAAACTGATATATGAGTTGCGGGACGAGATACATAATCTTAGAAACTGTTTAGAATCTTTCAACTCCTGTGAATATATGGTATAATGGAATAAAAAAGGGTTAAGCAAATGACCAATTACCCAAGCAACATAAGTCGCGAAGAATTTGAAATAATTCGCAAGGATTTGGAAGCTGCGAAGAAAAGAACAAAGCCGCGTAAAATAGATTTATATGACGTATTTTGTGCGGTTTTG